>Ga0207430_10206_pt1 | contig 20267 bp, 21 predicted proteins | sample YelNatsi3bottle8_FD_187544 | JGI IMG/M metagenome (GOLD analysis project Ga0207430, IMG submission 187544) | Hot spring thermophilic microbial communities from Obsidian Pool, Yellowstone National Park, USA - site 3 bottle 8 (SPAdes) (version 2) | ecosystem: Environmental > Aquatic > Thermal...
GGTTATAAGAGTTTATCCCAAAGATATCTAATTGTACACAATTCCTAATGAACCGCCGTATACCGAACGGTACGTACGGTGGTGTGAGAGGACGCTGAATAAAATAATTATTCAGCTCCTACTCGATATTTAAGATTATTGTTTTTTGACCATTCATGTTATAATATTAAGTAAAATTGGTAACTTTAATAGTAGGAGGAGAGTTAAATGGATAGAAACACGGCCTTAGCGCTTGTCAAAGAATATGTGTCAGATGAGACTTTAATAAATCACATGATAGCTACAGGTGCTATAATGGGAGGTTTAGCTGAAAGATTAGGACAAGATGTTGAAAGATGGGTAGTTACAGGGATATTACATGACATAGACTACCAAGAAACTAAGGATAATCCAGAGCTGCACAGTATAAGGGGGGGAGAAATTTTAAGAGAGCATGGTCTTGATGAGGAAATAGTACATGCAGTTATGGCACATAATGAAATTCATGGCATTGAGAGGATAACTCTTCTTGACAAAGCTCTTTTTGCCGTTGACCCTTTATCAGGTTTAATTACTGCAACAGCTTATGTGATGCCTTCTAAAAAATTGGAGGAGGTGCAAGTAAAATCATTAAAGAAAAAGTTTAAAGATAAGACTTTTGCTAAAGGAGCAAATCGCGACCAAATCAAAACTTGTGAAGAATTTGGAATTTCTTTAGACGAATTTTTAGAGATTGCCCTTAATGAAATGAAAAAAATCGCACCACAGATAGGATTGTGAGGAATGGGAATGAATGTGAAGGAAAAACTTTTAGAATTAATGAATGAAGAAGATTATAAGCCTTCTAAAATAGAGGAAATAATGAAAATATTAGGGATAGACTATAGTCAAAAAAGCATTTTAGAAAAAATATTAAAAGAGATGGAAAAAGAAGGACTTGTTTTTAAAACAAAACGAGGTAAATATGCTCTTCCTGAAAGATTAGATTTGGTCAAAGGTAAGATTGAATTTCATTCAAGAGGCTATGGCTTTTTAATTCCCGAAGATAGCAATATAAAGGACATATTCATACCTGTAAGCGGCATGAACGGTGCAATGCATGATGACACTGTTTTGGTAAGAGTTACAAAAAGGGTGGATGGAAAGAGTGAAGAGGGAGAAGTTGTAAAAATTCTCAAAAGGGCAAATACAACTATTGTTGGAACTTACGAAAAAAGTAAAAATTTTGGCTTTGTAGTACCAGACAACAAAAAGATCCATCAAGATATATTTATTCCTAAAGGAGAAGATAAAGGCGCCAAAACAGGCATGAAAGTTGTAGCCAGAATTACTAAATGGCCTGAAGGAAGGCGAAGTCCTGAAGGGGAGATTATAGAAATATTAGGGTATAAAGGAGACCCTGGTATAGATGTAATGTCCATTATAAGGGAATATGATATTCCTGAAATTTTTCCTAAAGAGGTTTTAAAGGAAACAGAAGAGATATCGACAGAAATTCCTGAAGAAGAAAAAAAGAGAAGAATTGATTTGACTAACTTAAACTTTGTCACAATTGATGGAGAAGATGCAAAAGATTTAGACGACGCAGTATGTGTACAAAAACTTTCAGAGGAAAATTATCTTTTATATGTGAGTATTGCAGATGTGAGCCACTACGTAAAAGAAGGTTCTCATTTAGATAAAGAAGCATTAAAGAGAGGATGTAGTGTATATTTCATTGATAGAGTAATACCAATGTTACCTCCTAAGTTATCTAATGGTATTTGCAGTTTAAATCCGCAGGAAGAAAGACTGACTCTCACTGTTAAAATGAAAATAAACTCTCAAGGAGAAGTTGTAGACCATGAAATTTTTGAAAGCATTATAAAGAGCAAAGAGAGAATGACATATACGAATGTTTACAAACTCTTAGAAGAAAATGATGAAGAATTAAAAAAGAGGTATCAGTATCTATTGGAAGATTTTAAACTAATGAAAGAGCTAGCTCTTGTTTTGCTAGAGAAGAGGAAAAGAAGAGGCAGTGTAGATTTTGATTTTCCTGAAGCTAAAGTAATAGTAGACGAGAAAGGTAAGCCAATAGATATTGTAAAAGTTGAAAGAAATATAGCTCACAGGATAATTGAAGAATTTATGTTAGCAGCTAATGAAACGGTAGCGGAGCACATGCATTGGTTAAATGTACCTTTTGTTTATAGAATTCATGAACATCCGGATATAGAAAAGCTGATTGCTTTTAATAAGTTTATTCACAATTTGGGGTATCATATAAAAGGAATTGAAGGAGGACAAATACATCCGAAGTCTTTGCAAGAATTAATAAGACAAGTGAGAGGAAAGAGTGAGCAAAGAGTTGTAGAAACTTTGCTTTTAAGGTCTTTAAAAAGAGCAAGATACAGTCCAGAAGACATTGGCCATTATGCTTTGGCGACCCAATATTATACTCACTTTACTTCCCCCATAAGGCGATATCCTGACCTTATAATTCACAGGATAATCAAAGAATACATAAATGGAAAATTAACAGAAAAAAGGCAACGCCATTACAACAGAATTTTAAATGACATTGCTTTAAAATCTTCTGAGAGAGAAAGAGCAGCAGAAGCTGCAGAAAGAGAAATAGAAGAATTAAAGAAAGTAGAGTACATGGCAGATAGAATAGGGAATGTTTATAAAGGGATAATTTCCAACGTGACAAATTACGGATTTTTTGTAGAACTTGACAACACTGTGGAAGGGTTAGTAGATGTTGCTTCATTGGAGGATGACTATTACCATTTTGATCCAGAAAGATATGTTTTAATTGGTGAAAAGAGCAAAAAAGTTTACTCTATAGGTAAAGAGGTTTATGTAAAAGTTGTTCATGTAGATGTGGATAGGAGAGAAATAGACTTTGTTTTAGCAGAAGAAGAAAAAGATAATTTAGAGATTGGCTTAACCGAGCATAAAAGCTGAAACATATATTGACACTATTTAAAAATGTGTTATAATATAATAGCGATGAGGGTGCCCTATTTGTGACACACAAGTAGGGCAATTTTCTCCTAAAGAGGGTGTTTAAAATTTGGCGAAGGAAGAAATTAAAATAATCGCTCAAAACAAAAAAGCTTACCATGATTACTTCATTGAAGAGACTTATGAAGCAGGAATAGTGCTTAGTGGAACTGAAGTTAAATCTATTAGGATGGGGAAAGTCAATTTAAAAGATAGCTTTGCAAGAGTTGAAAACAACGAAGTTTATCTTTATAATATGCATATAAGTCCTTATGAAAAAGGCAATATATTTAATAAAGACCCCTTAAGGACTAGAAAATTACTTCTCAATAGACATGAGATTAATAAACTAATTGGTTATGTGACAAGGAAGGGTTACACTTTAATTCCTACAAAGCTTTATTTAAAGCGAGGCCTTGTCAAAGTCGAATTAGCTGTAGCGAGAGGTAAAAAACTCTACGATAAGAGAGAAGATATTGCGAGAAGAGATGCAAAAAGAGAATTAGAAAAGCACTTTAAAGAAAAACAATTAGGCATATAACATGGGGGTGTACTGGTTTCGACGGGGGCAGTCGAGGTAAAAGTAGCGAGCCGAGTTGTCCGCCAGCTCGTAAAAATGGTGGAGTAAAAATAAACGCAGACAGAGAATTAGCTTACGCTGCCTAATTTAAGGTAGCCGTCCAACCTGAAATGCCCACGTTTCAGGATTGGGCGTCAAAAAAGTGGGGAACTGGTTTTGCTCAGGCTTCGGGGCAAAACCGGAACTTATGAAGCTACCGAGGCGGTTATCCTGTCGCTGGGAGAACCGCTGAGGGAAAGTTAAAACAGCGACTGCGCTCGGAGAAGCTTTTACTGTGACGCCTTCGGACCGGGGTTCGACTCCCCGCACCTCCACCAAAAATAAATATGGGGCTGTAGCTCAGTTGGGAGAGCGCCACAATGGCATTGTGGAAGTCGTGGGTTCAAGTCCCATCAGCTCCACCAGAAAATACTGAAAAATAGATGCACTTAGGGTTCATTTGCCTAAGTGCTTTTCTTTTTTACTACAAAATTGTTGTAATGGCCTAAAAAGATATAAAAGTTTATACATAAGTGTCATAGTAAAAATAGGATTTACAGGATTTATAAATAATTATGACTAAAAATTTATAAAATTGTAGCCGTGGCCACAGTTTTATTTATGTATTGTGATATAATTACAAAAAAATAAATCCATTTTAAAGGGGGATAGTTTATGATTAAGTTAATTGGTATTTTAATCATTATTGTGGGATTTATCTTGAAGCTCGATACTTTAGCAGTGGTTTTAATTGCTGGTATTGTGACTGGCCTGGTGGCAGGGGTACCTTTTCCTAAAATTGTAGAAATTTTAGGAAAAGCTTTTGTAGACAACAGATACATGTCTATATTTATTATCTCATTGCCTGTAATTGGAATACTTGAAAGGTATGGTCTCCGTGAAAGGGCTGCATATGTAATAGGAAAAATAAAAGCAGCTACAGTGGGAAAAGTAACTGCTTTATATTTAGTACTTAGGACATTGGCAGCGATGTTCGGCTTAAGGATTGGGGGACATGTACAATTTATACGACCTTTGATATTACCTATGGCAGAAGGGGCAGCAATGAATAGATATGGCGAAATAAAAAGCGAAGACCATGAAAGGATTAAGGGCTTAGAAGCTGCAGTAGAAAACTATGGTAATTTCTTTGGGCAGAATGCTTTTGTTGCAGCAGGAGGTGTTTTGCTAATTGTTGGTGTATTAAAAGAATTAAACTATACTGTAGAAGCTTTAGATATCGCAAAAGCGTCAATACCTATCGCGTTAATAATAATGGTAGTTGGTACTTTGCAGTTTTTCTATTATGACAGAAAATTTGACCAAAAGTATGGGATAAGAACGAGGTCCAAAAAAGAAAATAGGTAAAATGCTTAGGAAGGAGGAGTATTGAATGCTTAAGGATTCTTTAACTGAAATCCTATACATTATGATGGGCATAGTTTCTTTTTACTCAGCGTATGCTACACTAAAAGAAAAAAATCATCCTTCAAAAATCCCTACTGCTTTATTTTGGGGGTTATTAGGAATAATTTTTACATTTAGTCGAATAGGCTTATTGTGGGGTAATAAAAACATTTATATACCTGATATATATACAGGATACATGGTTATTGTATTGACTCTATTATCTGCATTTCGATTAGTCAAAATTGGAAAATTTGACGAATCAACCTCAGAATTTAAAGAACAAATGTCACAAAAAATTGGCAATCTAATTTTTGTTCCAGCTTTGGCTCTTGGCATAGTTACATTTATTGTTGCTCAAATATGGACAAAACAACTTGGCTCTCTTGTTGCATTTTGGATATCAACTGTAGTAGCTGCAATTTTAGCATTGGTGATTACAAAAGGGAAAGTTAAAGAAATGGCTGATGATGGTAGAAGATTACTTGAAGTAGTAGGACCTATAAGCATTTTACCGCAACTTCTTGCTGCTTTAGGAGCCGTTTTCACAGTTGCAGGTGTAGGTGAAGTAATAGCAAGTGGGATAAAGACAATTATTCCTCAGGGTAATATACTTTTAGGGGTAATTGCTTATTGTGTAGGAATGGCTCTATTTACAATGATAATGGGCAATGCTTTTGCAGCATTTGCGGTTATTACAGCAGGAATTGGAATTCCTTTTGTAATAGCTCAAGGAGGGAATCCGGTGATAGTAGCGGCTTTAGGTATGACAGCAGGATATTGTGGAACTTTAATGACACCAATGGCAGCAAATTTTAACATAGTTCCGACTGCAATATTGGAAATGGAAGATAAGAAATATGGAGTTATAAAATATCAAGTTCCTGTAGCTATTGCCATGCTCATTATTCACATAGTACTAATGTATTTTTGGGCGTTTTAATATTTTTATGAAAGGGTGATATGATAATGAAAATACTCGTAACAGCTTTTGATCCTTTTGGGGGGGAAAATATTAATCCTTCTTATGAAGTATTAAAAAACTTGAAAGATAATATAGAAGGTGCGGAGATAATTAAGATTCAAGTTCCTACTGTTTTTTATCTTTCTGTTGAGAAAGCAATAGAAAAAATAAAGGAAGTTAAGCCGGATGCAGTTCTAAGTATTGGACAGGCTGGCGGACGATATGATATAACTGTTGAAAGAATAGCGATTAATATTGATGATGCTAGAATTCCAGATAATATAGGGCAACAACCAATTGATACCCCGATTGACCCTGAAGGTGCTCCAGCTTATTTTGCTACTATTCCCATAAAAGAGATAGTAGAAGAGATAAAAAAAGAAAATATACCGGCATCAATTTCTAATACAGCAGGTACGTTTGTGTGCAATCATTTAATGTATGGAATTCTCAATTATGTTCACAATAACAGATTAAATATTAAAGCAGGCTTTATTCACATACCTTATTTGCCAGTGCAAGTTTTGAATAAGCCTTATACTCCTTCCATGTCTTTAGGGGATATGGTTAAAGCTATAGAAACTGCTATAAAAGTAATTGCAAAAAAAAGTAGATAGCAGTTATTTAGAAGAAATAAAAAAATTATTTGTATATGGGGAGAGATTATTACTTTCTATGATGATGGCAGCGTTTTGCCAAGTATTGATGAATTAGAGTCGTATTTTGGAGATAATCATGAAATTATGTATCTGAGAGAAAAAAGAGAAGTGTTTTATGAGGATGGCAAGAAAGAAGATGTAGATATTTATGTATATAAAAAGGACATAAAAAACGAGCCTCATATTTATATTGCAACGGGTGATTGGAGGGTATTTTTACTAAATAGATGAAACTATTTTAGGCATGGGGATTTTATGCTCCATGCTTTTTTGATATAAAAGATCAAAATATAGAAATATAATTTTGAAAATAGTATAATAAATTTTAAGGTTGACTTTTTTAATTAAACATATTGTAAAAATAGTAAAATTGTTGGTGCAATTTTTATTGTTTCAAACAGGAGAGAAGTGGGGAGCTGAAAGGGGATGACTATAAGTTCGGTATATAATGAAATGTTTGATATAAATCGACAGAAAGATATGAGAAAATTTTTCCTTAATATAGCTATACAGGGATATAAAAAGAGTTTTTTGAAAAATGAAACTATAACAATTAATTATAACAAACCATATATTGCCATAATAACAAAAGGGTTGATAAAGCAATTTATTTCAAATAAAAATGGAAAGATAAAAGTTCTTTATTTGCTGCAACCAGGGGAAATATTTGGAGAATTTTCCTATTTAGGAGGAGGATTTGATTTAATTGAAGGTCAAGCTATAAAAGATAGTGAAATATCTATTATTTTTGAAGATAAATTAAGTTCTATTCTGGAAACAAATCCTGATATGTATAAATATATTGCTCATAGCATGAGCAGAAAATTTAGAATTGTTACTATGCAGATGAGCGATTTGATTTTCAAAGATTCAATGGGAAGACTGTGCGATTTTCTAATTAGATTATTCTATCAACAAGGCAAGAAGATAAAAAAAGGTTATATAATAGATATTCCTTTAACCCATGAGAATATTGCCAATTTAATAGGATGTGATAGAGTAACGGTTACAAAAGGACTAAATAAGTTAAAAAAAGAAGGTTTAATTGAGATAGATGGAAAAAAGATTATAATAAAAGACCTTCGCTACCTTGAAAATTATGCGGATTCATAACATTTAAGCATGATATAATAAATAACAACCCCGCCTTAAGTGGCGGGGTTACAGACTGTAGACAAACTTTCGTAAAGGAGATATTTTGCATAAGGAACGACTTGTGACAAAGCGGCAACAAAACTTAGCGAGACCAAGGGTGGAGGCAGGGCCGTAGCCACGGATGGCGGAGGCGGGCACTAAGACAAGGATGTCGAATGTGCCCGGTACCCTGCCGGAACCCGAAGATCGAGTTTAGTTTTGTCGCTTTGGAACATCGGAGTGACGATGCAAAATATCTCCTTTGAATATTTTTTAACTTTGTCAACAAACTGCAACCCCGCCTTAAGTGGCGGGGTTAGTAATTTGTGAAACATATAGTTCACTTAACCTTTTCAATTATGGCTTTTACAAAAGCTACCAAATCATTTGGAGTTCTGGAGGTTATTAAATTTCCATCTACAACTACTTCTTCATCTACATACTGGGCTCCTGCATTTATTAAGTCATCTTTTATTGAGAAAAAGCTTGTCACTCTTTTTCCTTTTAAATTGCAAGCGGAAGCCATAATCCAGGGGCCGTGGCAAATAGCCGCTATGGGCTTTTGCAGTTTGTCCATTTCTTTGACAAAATTAATAGTGTCATTACATCTCCTCATGTAATCAGGTGAATAACCTCCAGGGACTATTACTGCATCATAATCTTTGGCTTTTACATCTTTTGAAGCATGGGTGCTTTTCATTGGATATCCATGTTTTCCTGTATATACTTTGTCTTTTTCTGGACCTATTAAATGTACTTCATATCCTTCTTCTTTAAGTCTATAGTATGGATATAGTAGTTCTGGTTCTTCATACATATTCTCAATTAATATAGCAATTTTTTTCATAAGAATTCACCTCTTAGGATTTTTATGGTTAATATTATTGTAACATTTATGGCAACTTATGTCAAGAAATTAAAATTGTGAAGGGAATTCTTTAAGGTAAGACAGGAATTCATTAAATAAAGGGAAGGGGTATTTGTCTTTGTTTCCCACTGTTGTACTTGCCCCAATGCGAAGCTTTCCGGCTTTTAAGTTTGAAATATCTAAAAGAGTACTTTGGGCTTCCTCAACTAAAGAAGATATTCTTTTAGCGTATTCTTTTAAAACTTCTCCTGCATATGTCAACAAAAGTTTTTTGCTCATTCTTTCAAATAATTTTACATTTAGTTCCTGTTCTAATTCAGAGATTGTTTGGCTTATTGAAGGCTGTGTCATATAAAGCTTTTTTGCTGCTTTTGACATGCTGCCACTTTCGCAAACTGTCAAAAAAATTTTCAGTTGCCTTAAATTCATATTAACCACCTCATAAGTTTTCACTTATATGTTGTATAAAATTATATTATTTTACTTATGTCAATGCAAGTTTTAAAATATAACTATGAAAGAGGTGGTCAATGTGTTATTAAAAGAAGGGAAAATAGGGAATATTAAGTTAAAAAATAGGATAATTATGTTGCCTACTGTTACAAATTTATCAAATGAGGGTTTTGTAAGCGAAAGAGAAGTAGAATATTATAAAAGAAGATCAAAAGGTGTCTCATTGGTCATTGTGGGTGCAAGCTATGTAAATAAGCTGGGGAAATTCTTTGTAAATCAAATAGGAATAGATGATGACGACAAAATACAGGGACTTAGAAAATTATCGGAGGTAATTCACCAAAATGGGGCACAAGCTGCTATTCAGCTTGCAATGCACAATCCAAAATACAAGCCATCAGATTTTACAAAACAACAGATACAGGGCTTTGTACAAGATTTTGTAAGTGGAGCAATAAGGGCGAAAAAGGCTGGTTTTGATGCTGTGGAGTTGCACTTTGCCCATGGTTGGTTTGTAAATCAATTTTTATCGCCTGATACAAACAAAAGGACTGACGAATACGGAGGAAATTTTGAAGGAAGGACAAAGTTTGCACTTGATATATTGCGAGGAGTTAAAAAAGCTCTTCCGGATATGACAGTAATTTGCAGGATTAATGGCAGTGATTTTACAGATGGAGGCTTTTCAATCGAAGAGAGTGTAAGATTCGCAAAACTGTTAGAATACCATGGTGCTGATGCTTTAGATATATCGGGAGGTGTGTCTTCCACATCGGAATACCATATCTCTCCTATGGGAATTGGAGATAAGCCTTTAATTGGAATTGCAAAGAGGATAAAGGAAAATATAACTATACCTGTTATAGCGGTTGATAAGCTCGGCAGTGTTTATGATTGGGAAAAAATTTTAGAGGATGGCATAGCTGATTTTATAGGGATAGCTCGTGGTCTCATAGGAGATCCGGATTTGGCAGAAAAGTTGATAAAAGGACAAGAAGAAGATATAAGGTATTGCATTCACTGCAATCAGGCGTGTATTGCATACATTCAAAAAGGACTTTCTGTTTCTTGCATGATTAATCCAGAGGTAGGAAGAGAAAAAGAATTTGAAGTAAAGACCGATAAACCATTAAATATAGCTGTAATTGGCGGCGGGCCAGCAGGCATGTCTGCGGCCAAATATCTCGCAAAAAAAGGCCATAACGTTACTTTGTTTGAAAAAGAAAATAAACTTGGTGGACAACTAAATGTAGCAAAAGTGCCTCCTTATAAACAAGAGATAGGAAAAGTTATTGAATATCTGGAAAATGATTTAAAGAAATACAATGTCAAAGTACATTTAAATAAAAAAATAAGTTTACAGGAAATAAAAGAAATGCCTTATGATAAAATTGTCATTGCTACAGGCTCAAAGCCAGCTAAAATCAATTTGGATGCGGATATAAATCCTTATACGGCTATTGAGGTGTTAGAAGGAAATATTCCAAAAGGAAGAGATATTGCAATAATTGGTGGAGGCCTTACTGGACTTGAAACAGCCGAATACCTTGCTGAAAAAGGGAAAAAAGTGACAGTTTTAGAAATGAAAGAAGAAGTTGGCGAAGGGATATACCCAATGGTTAAAAAACTGATTTTAAATAGATTAAAAGAACTTAAAGTTGATATAATCACAAATGCTTTAATAAAAGAAATATCTGGGGGGAAACTCATGTATACTTCCAAGGACACATATAAAGTAGTCAAAGTGGAGGATGTAGTTTTAGCAGTTGGAAATTTACCTGATACTGAATTTGAGGAACTAAAAAATGAGAACAGATATTATTTCATTGGTGACTGCAAAACTGTTGCTTCTGCAGTAGAAGCGATAAGGGATGGAGCAGAGCTTTCACTCATTATATAGAGGTGATTTAAATGGTTATAAAAGGTGAGTATGTAAATATAAAAGGCAGTAAAATTCATTATTTAGAAATAGATAAAGAGAGTAGCAAAGATACAGTGATATTATTGCATGGCAAAAGATACAATGCTTATGATTGGATAAATTCAGGGATAGCTGAAAATTTATCTAATCAAGGATTTAAGGTGATATGCTTTGAGTTTCCCGGATATGGTTCTTCCGAAGAGTGCGATTTAGAAAAGGAAGAGGTTTTATTAGAATTTGTAAAAAAATTAAATATATCTTCTTTTCACCTTGTAGCTCCCTCTTTTAGTGGGGAGATATCTATAAAATTTGCTCTCAAATATGGCGATATGCTTAAAAGCTTGACAATTGTAGATAGCATAAATGTAGATAAATACAAAGAAAAATTAAATGAAATATATGTAAAAACATTGATTGTATGGGGGAAGAAAGATGAAATTGCACCCTATGAATTTGCGGAAATATTGAAAAATAATATTAAAAACAGTGCCTTGTTTGTGTTTGAAAATTTAGGACACACCTGCTATTTTGATGATGCCAAAAAATTCTCTGAGGTGTTGATAAATTTTATAAAGGGCTTAAATTAAGGCTGTCTTTAAGACGGCCGTTTTTTTATGCCTTTAATAGGTTGACAAATATAAAATTTCGTGTATAATGTATACATGATACCCCTAAACATAGGGGGAGTATTTTTAATGGAGGTAGAATCATGAAAGTAGCAAGAATCGATGAAAATATATGCGACAGGTCACCTTTTTGTCCAGCAGCAATGAGCTGCAGATTTAAGGCTTTTAAAGTTACGTTTGGAGGGTCATTTAGGATAAACATAAGCATCGATGAAGAAAAGTGCACAGGGTGTGGTGTTTGTACGAGATATTGTCCTCATGGAGCAATTGAGCTTGTTGAAAAAGAAAAAGCTTCATAAAAATAAGGCACACTTAAGTGCCTTATTTCAGACTGTAGACAAACTCTTTATGATATGTTGGCATTTTGCATAAGTGTAGCGACTTGATAGCCCGGCACTCAACCGAAAATGTTAAAAAAGGAGAATAAGAGAAAAGACCAGCCCGTTCAGTTGAGTGCCGGGAAACTTAGCGAGGCTGAGAGGCGAAAGCGGGGCCGAAGCCAAGGATGGCGGAGGCGGGCACTAAGTCAGGGATGACGAATGTGCCCGGAACCCCGCTTGAGCCCGAGGACGAGCGCTAGTTTAGTCTGCGATATCACCGGAGCAAACGATGCAAAATGCCAACAGAAATAGAACTTTGTCAACAAATTGAAATAATGCACACCTAAGTGACTTATTTTACATTTGCCTTTTCTACTAATTCAATCCTATGCATTGTAGAAGGATGAGAATAAGAAAACCATTCTATAAAAGGCGGCGGAGCTACATCCAATAAACTTTTTTTAGCAAGGTCAATCTGAAGTTTTATTACAGGTTTTTTGTCGTGAAGGTACTCTACAGATAGTAAATCTGCTTGTTTTTCCATCTGCCTTGATATGTAATTTTGTATTGGAGTTGTGTCAAAATTTATAAGTAGTATAAACAAATATATCATCGCTAAAACTGCAGGAGTCATTCTTTTACCATAAGGGAGAAATAGGCTTGAGTGAATTAAAATATTAAGAAAATAAAGGCCTATTACAAGTCCTACTATGCCTATTAACATACTTTTTAATACGTGATTTTCTTTCCAATGACCTGCTTCATGAGCTATAACTGCCTTTATTTCATCCTCTTGATAATTTTTTAATAATGTATCATACAATACAATCCTACTTGTCTTTCCAAATCCATAAAAGTAGGCATTGGCAAGAGTAGTCCTTTTACTTGCATCCATTTCTTGAATCTTATCTATTTTTATTCCCGCATTTTTTGATATTTCCTTTACCATGTTTATTATTTTTTGGTCTTTGATTGGGGTGAATTTATTAAATAAAGGTGCTATAAAAGTAGGATAGACGTAAATTTGCACAAACATAATTATCGTCAAAAAGACTGCAGCATTTACCCACCAGTTATTAGGCCATTTATTTAGAGCCACAAATAAGAGCAATACTTCCATTGACGAAAAAACAAAGTCTAAAGCCGCACTTTTAAAATAATCACTCCACCAAGAAGCCATTGTCTGTACAGAAAAACCCCATTCAACTTGAACAGAATGGCTTAAAAGGCTAAAGGGTAGAGATATTAACCTTAAAATTACCCATAAGGCAATGAAATATAAAAAGACATTCACATAGTATTTACCTGAAGCTAATTTTTCGGTATAGTATGAAAACTTGATAGCATTATTCCCAAATACAAGCCATAACAAAAAAGCTGCTTTTGTCAAAAAAGAAGTTATGTAAATCAATCGATTTATTTTGTGATACTTTTGCGCTTTTGATATTTCTGCAGGGGAAAAATATTTGTAGACTTCATGAGGTATATTTCCTGGAAATAATGTATAATAAAGGTATAAAACAGAAAATATTGTGGCAATTAATATAAGTATCAGCCACAATTTATTGAATTTTATAAAAGCCATAGTCTTCAATCCTTTCACAAAGTTTTACCTAACAATATTATATCTCATTGGAGGAAAAAATAGTTGTGCAAATAAAATTATTTGCTTTTTTGTATAAATACTTATATTATATATTTGTAAAATGTAGTAAAATGCGAGGGATATATATGAAAACACTTCTTGTAGGAATCAATGCAAAATATTATCACACAAATCTTGCTATAAGAAATATAAGAAAGTTTTGTCATCCTTATGATATAGAGATTTTTGAAACCACTATAAATGACAGTACAGATTTTATGCTAGAAAGTGTTGTAGAAAAGGAACCAGACGTAGTAGGTATATCTTGTTACATATGGAATATAGAAATAGTATTAAATTTGGTTGAAAATATAAAAAAGATACTTCCGAAAGTAATATTGGTTTTGGGGGGACCTGAGGCTTCTTATGATGTAGATAATCTTTTGTCAAAAGGCTTTGTAGATTACATAGTTTTAGGGGAAGGGGAAATTGCTTTTAAAGAATTATTGGAAGCGTTAGAAGGAAAAAGGGATATAAAAGAAGTTGCAGGAATTAGCTATATGGTTGATGGGCAAATAGTAATTCAACCACAAAAAGATTATGTCAACTTAAATGAAGTTCCCATATCTTATGAGGAAGAGGAAGATTTGAGCAATAAGCTTGTGTATTATGAGACCTCAAGAGGTTGTCCTTTTAAATGTGCTTATTGTCTTTCTTCTATTGACAATAAATTGAGATATGAAAGCCTTGAAAAAGTTGAAAGGGATTTAAAGTGGTTTGTAGATAAAAATGTGAAAATATTAAAACTTATTGATAGGTCTTTTAATTCAAATAGAAAGAGAGCAAGAGAGATTTTAAATATTATGAAAAAAATAGGTGGAGATACTGTATTTCACTGCGAAGTTAACCCTGAGCTTGTGGATGAAGAGTTTATAGAAGAATTAAAAGGGTTGGAAAAAAGAATACAGTTTGAAGTAGGAGTTCAGACTACAAATAAGAATAGCCTAAAAAAAATATCTCGTATTACTGCAGTTGAAAAAGCCTTGAGAGGAATAAAACTGCTTAGAGAAGCGGGAATAAAACTGCATGTAGATTTGATAGCGGGACTTCCTGAAGATAGCTTTGGGACTTTTAGTAAAGCTTTTGATGATGTGTATAATTTAAAACCTGATGAAATACAGTTGGGATTTTTAAAAGTATTAAAAGGTACTCCTTTAATGAGAAAAGTGGGAGAGTTTAAAATAGTTTATGATAGTAAGCCCCCCTATGAGGTCTTGTATACAAAGGATATTAGTTATCAAGAGTTAGTCATTTTAAAAGGTATAGCATTCCTTTTGAACAAATACTATAATTCTGGAAAATTTAAAAAAACTCTTGAATATTTGGAGAATAAATTTGAAAGGCCATTTGACTTTTATCTTGAATTTTATAAGTACTGGAAGGAAAACGAGCTATTATATAAAAATCATTCATTAAAAGCCTTATACGATATTTTATATAAATTTTCTATTGAAACACTCGATGTCGATGAGGATTTAATAAAAGACATTATAAAATTTGATTTTTTGTATTTTAATGCTGCCAAAGATTTACCTGATTGTGTAAAAGAAAAATATGAGAAAGGTCAAGAGATTTTTAAAAGGTATCTTAAAGATGAAAATTGGTTGAAAAAAAATCTTCCACAAGCTGTTGGACTTTCCAGTCTTGAATTGTCAAAGAGAGTGACTTATGAATTTTTTAAACACGATGTGACAGCAGATTTTAAAAAAGAAAATTTAATAATAATTTTCCTTCATGAAGAAGAACAAACTTATTATACAAAATTAATTTTGTGAATTTGTTTTTAAAGGTAAGTGTGATAAAATTTGTATAGTAATTGAAAAATGAGGAGGCATATTTATGAAACCTTTAGTAATCGCCCATAGAGGAGATTCAAGAAATGCTCCAGAAAACACATTAGCATCTTTTAAAAGGGCTTTAGAAATGGGAGCTGACGGTATTGAATTGGACGTGCAGCTTACTAAAGATGGACAACTAGTAGTGATTCACGATGAAAGGGTAGACAGGACTACAGACGGAATTGGCTTTGTTAAAGATTTTACTTTAAAAGAGCTTAAGAGGCTAGATGCTGGCATAAAATTTGACAAGAAGTTTGCAGGGGAGAGAATACCAACTCTTTATGAGGTTTTTGAACTCATTGGACATAAAAATTTTATTATAAATATAGAGATAAAAAGTGGAGTTGTACTTTATCCAGGAATTGAAGAAAAGCTTATCAAAGCGATAGAGGATTATGACTTTGAGGATAGAGTAGTTATTTCTTCTTTTAACCATTATAGCTTAAGGGATGTAAAGAGAATGGCACCGGAGTTTAAAATTGGGCTTCTTTATCAATGTGGGCTTGTAGAACCATGGCACATGGCAATACGAATGAAAGCGTATTCTCTGCATCCTTTTTATTTTAATATAATACCTGAATTAGTAGAGGGATGTAAAAAGAATAATATAAAATTATTTCCTTGGACTGTTGATAGGAAAGAAGACATGGAAATGATGATAAAAGCAGGTGTGGATGCAATTATCACTGACGACCCACAAACTTTGATAAATCTTTTAGAGAAGGGAGAATAATATGTCCTCGCGATTGAATTATTTGAAGATATTTAATTTAGGCCTTGGTTTTATGGTAATTTCCATGATTTGGGCAGCATATAATGCCTATATGCCCATTTTTCTTGGTAATTTTACAAAAAGCAATACTTTAATTGGGTTTGTAATGAGTTGGGACAACATTGCTAACCTTTTTATACTTCCATTTTTTGGGGCTTTAAGCGATAATACGCGAACAAGAATAGGCAGGCGAATGCCATATATACTTGTAAGCATGCCTCTTGCTGGCGTTTTATATGCTTTGCTTCCACTTCAGACAAAACTTTTATCGCTTCTTGTTATAGATTTGCTGTTTAACATTGTTGTAGCTACGTATAGGACTCCTATGGTAGCTTTAATGCCAGATATTGTAGAAGAAGAGCACAGAAGCAAAGCTAATGGAGTCATAAATTTTATGGGAGGATTAGGTTCATTAATAATATTTTTTATTGGATCTCAGCTTTATAAAATAAACAAAGCATATCCCTTCTTTTTGTCAGGGATTTTATCATTAATTATACCTATAGTTTTATTTTTAACAATTAAAGAACCTAAAATAGTTGTTAATGAGGAAAAAAAAGAAAAACAGAGTATTTTAAAGGCCTTTGCAACTGTGGTAAAAGATCAAAATAAAGCACCCTTTTATACTCTCCTGTCAATTTTTATGACAATTGCGGGTTTTGCTGCAGTTGAAACTTTTTTCACAAGGTATTGCAAAATAGCTTTAGGGATAGACGAAAGTGTTTCTTCTTTTGCAATGGGTTTTTACGCTTTGGCATTTTTAGTTTTTGCTTTACCTGCTGGATTTATAGCTACAAAAATAGGGAAAAGAAAAACCATGATGATTGGAGCTTTTGGACAAGGAATTTTATTTTTAATATTTATGATAGTACGTGATTTTAGGACAATCCAAATTTTGATGCCTTTTGCTGGAATGTTTAATGCTTTATTTACAATAAATTCTTATCCTCTTGTAGTGAGCTATACTTCAGCTGAAAAAATAGGGACATATACAGGACTTTATTATTTCTTTTCATCCCTGGCCGCAATAGTTACTCCTTCCTCTTTTGGAGCTATTATGGATTTTATAGGATTTAACAAGTTATTTTTAGCAGCGTCTATATGTTTATTTGTATCTTTTGCTTTTCTATGGATAATTGGTGAAAAATATGAAAACACAATGTCGTGAAAATATCAGTTTTTTGTGATATAATTTTAAGCGTAAATAAAAATTAAAATTAGGGTGATGAAATGAAAGAGAGAATAAAATTAATAAAGGGGAATATTGTGGATCAAGAAGTAGATGCTATTGTAAATGCTGCAAATTCTTCTTTATCTGGAGGTGGTGGGGTAGACGGAGCTATTCATAGAGCGGGTGGCCCTTCTATCGATGAGGAGTGCAGAATTATAAGAGAAAAACAAGGAGGATGCCCTACAGGTCATGCGGTTATAACTGGAGCAGGTAATTTAAAGGCTAAATATGTTATTCACGCTGTTGGGCCTATATGGAGAGGCGGCAATCATAATGAAGATAATTTATTAGCAAGTGCTTACATAGAAAGCCTTAAATTGGCGGATGAATACAATGTAAAAACTATAGCTTTTCCCTCTATAAGCACAGGAGCATATGGTTTCCCTGTAGAAAGAGCTGCAAAAATAGCTTTAAGAGTAGTATCTGATTATCTTGAAGGTAGCAATATAAAAGAAGTGAGATTTATACTTTTCAGTGATAAAGATTATGAAGTATATTCAAAAGCTTATGAGGAATTGGAATAAATAAAATAAATAAAAAGGATAGGCCATAAATGGGTCTACCCTTTTTTGTTTTTATTATTTAACTATCTTTTCAGATATTAGAAGTAACATAAGTAGTCCTACAATTAGTCTATAATAAGCAAATGGTTTTAAAGGATGTTTTGTGAGATAGGACAAAAATTTATCTACTACAAATAAAGCGGTTATGAAGGACATTATGAATCCTACTGTAAGAGCTTCCCATTCCAATAAGGACATGGCAGTAAAACTTTTGATAAGTTCAAAGCCTGTTGCTGCCAACATTGTAGGTATAGCTAAAAAGAAAGAAAATTCTGCAGCTGCTTTAACTGATAAACCTACAAGCATACCTCCCATTATAGTAGAAGCAGACCGTGACATTCCAGGGAAAAGAGACATAACTTGTGCTATACCTATCCAGAAAGATTTTTTTGTGTCTACTTTGTCCATGTTGTCAATTTTATATCTTTTTCCGAAAGTATCTTCTATGACTATCATCATTATTGCACCTACAATGAGGGCAATTGCTACAGTGAAGGGCGAAAATAAATGCTCTTCAATGTATTTGTGAGTAAATAATCCTATAACTGCTGCTGGTATAAAAGCTATAAAGATTTTGAACCACAAATTAAATCCCCAATCTCCAGGTTTTAAATTTTTAAGAGAAGCAAATATTTTTCCCTTGTAATAATATACAACTGCTAAAATAGCTCCCAACTGAATGACGATTTCAAACATTGTAGCAAATTTTCCGGTAAAATTAATAAAGCTTCCTACAATGATTAAATGTCCTGTAGAGGAGATGGGGAGAAATTCAGTTAACCCTTCCACGATTCCCATTATAAAAGCTTTGATTAATAGTTCCATTACCATACCCCTTTGTCTTAAATTTTGTAACCTCTATTATTTTATATGATTAATAAGGACTAATCAATCAAAAAAATGTAAATTTAATTTATTTTTAATTTGCAAAATATGATATAATGTACTCAAGATATGAGAGGTGATTACAGGGTGATGGAAGGGACTTTTTCGTTTATTGTTGCTATTTTAATATTAGTTTTTATTTTATGGCTTTTAGGTAAATCTCTAAGGTTGATGGTAAAGTTTGTATTAAATGCCTTAGTGGGTTTTGTGATGCTTTTGTTTTTTAATTTTTTTGGTGTTCTATTTGGGATTTACTTGCCTGTCAATATAATTACTTCATTTATTACAGGAGTTTTTGGAATAGCAGGTATAGCAATTTTGCTGATTCTTAAATATTTATTCCATGTCATATAGGTTCCTTTTTAGGAACTTTTTTGTTTATTATTTTTTGTTTTGGGAATTATATTAGTGAATCTTACAATTGGAGGTATGTTATGGACATAAAAAAAGCTGTGCTCGACAACTTAAAAGGAAGAACAAAAGAGGAAATCAAAGGGTTTATACAGGAGGTTGTTGACAGCAAAGAGGAAAATGCAATACCAGGATTGGGGGTGATTTTTGAGGCGACGTGGGAAAAGTTGAGCAATGAGGAGAAAGACAGTATGATGAATTTGATAATGAGGGGAATATCTTAAAAGCCGAGGTTTAGTCCTCGGCTTTGTAATTATAATAAAAATATTGTAACAAGATATGCTGCTATAAGACCTGCTATTGCAGGTACCATGTTTTTTTTAGCGATTTTTTCGGCTTCTACGTCTATTACTGTAGAAACAGCTACGGTACTCCAAGGTATTATTGTACCACCTCCTGTCCATATTGCGGCTATCTGCCCTATAGAAGCTAAAATTGCTGGGTTTAGATTTAAAGTTGAAGAAAAAGTTTTAGCAATAGCACCTATTAAAGGAAGTCCAGAAAATCCAGAGCCGGATAAACCAGTCAGAACTCCTAATGAAAATTCTAATAAAGAAACAGTGTACTTATTTAATGGAATGTGCTGAGATAAATACATTCCTAAATCTACAAGATATCCTTTTGCATGAGGACTTATAACTTCCTTTGCCATGCTTGTTTCTCCAAGGAGAAAAAAGGCGCTGATGACTATAATTGGGGCAAAGGTTCTCATTCCAGTTATGAAACCTTCTCTTAAATATTCGCGGGTTTTATCTAGAAAATTTTTTTGTACTAAAGTAGAGGCAATTAAAACTATTATAGATGTTCCTCCTATCAAAGCAGTGGCCGCGTTAGAGTGAATTCTAAATAACAGCATCAAAATTATGTCTAAAATAAAAAGTCCTACTGCGATTATTGAAACCACCACACTACTAAAAGTATTTCGGTAATATGTCAAGAGGGTGATAAAAAAAATTCAAAAAAAAATTTAATAAAATAACCTAAAAAAGGGCATAGCAAAGCTAACCATCACGCAATAAGCTGATGGAAATTAATGTAAAA
>Ga0207430_10207_pt1 | contig 20149 bp, 19 predicted proteins | sample YelNatsi3bottle8_FD_187544 | JGI IMG/M metagenome (GOLD analysis project Ga0207430, IMG submission 187544) | Hot spring thermophilic microbial communities from Obsidian Pool, Yellowstone National Park, USA - site 3 bottle 8 (SPAdes) (version 2) | ecosystem: Environmental > Aquatic > Thermal...
AGAAGAAGCCAAGTATCTTATCATACTTTACTGGGCACATGAGGCTAAAAGAGATGTTCTTGTGACAAAAACTCCTTTTTCAGATGTACCTAAAGGTGTATTTGCTTGCAGGTCGCCAAACAGACCGAATCCAATTCTATTGGATGTTGCTCAGCTTATAGATAGAAAAGAAAATGTCTTGGTTGTAAAAGGAATAGATGCTATTGACAGCTCACCTGTTTTGGACATAAAACCTTTTTATGCAGAGATTGATGTGCCTAAAGAAATTTTGTTCAGTAGCGTTATAAGAAAGGAGAGTGAAACTTAAAATGAACAGCGAACTTTGGCAAAAATGCATAGAGTTTCACGGACACATTTGCCCTGGTCTTGCAATAGGATTTAGAGCATGTGAAGCTGCAATAGAAAAGCTTGATCTTACTTTTTCAAAAGATGAAGAGGTTATGTGTATAACAGAGACAGATGCTTGTGGTGTTGATGCAATCTCCTGCTCGCATCTTCAAAAGTGTTGAATGTACAGGGTGTGGTGAAAAGACAGCAGAGAATAAAATAAGAGTTTTGGACGGGAAGTTTTACTGTCTTGACTGTTTTGAAGAATACTCAAGAGGATGGGAAAGATAAGCTCCTGTCCTCTTTTTTTATGTTAAGGGCTATATCTTCAATTATCTGATTAAATATCTCCTTAATTGAAAGATTAAGTGTGCCAGGAATAAATATTCCATGCAGATTAAGAGGGATTATATACTTTTTGCACTCTAAAGAAAATACCATTTGTGCTATCTTTGCAGTGATTTCACCATTTATTCCTCCGCAGGTTAAAATTCCAATTGGTCCAACAATCGCATCTGGCACAAAATTTGATAAAAAATAAACAATTTCGTCCTCACCGCAATATCCCACATCTGCACCGTTTTTGAGCATGTTTTGCATAGCCACTTTGTTAGTTCCAAGCGCAACAACTTTTATTTTATCTTCGAACTCTTTTTTTAATCTTTTTATAAACTCCCTTCCAAGTCCTGCTCCTTGTCCGTCTAAAACTGCAATGATCATTTTACTAATTCCTTCCTTTTTTAATTGCTTTGCAGCTCTTACTATTCAGGCAATTTAATTATAGTGGTTTTGAAGAGGGTTGTAAAGGAAAAACATGGGAATTAATTATAAATGTTTTATGACTTTATGGTTATTTTTCATTAAAGTAGAGTTTGGACTTATCATTGGAATTTTAGCAACTTCATCACTTTTTATTTCTGCATACCCTATATGCCAAATGTTATATTTTCCTCTTGCTGCATACCAAATTTTATACACTTGGCCTTCTTTTATCATTGTTGACCTGTATATTTCTTTTCTATCCCATCCATTTTTTGAAGGAAAAAGCAGGGGATATTTTGATACCTCCCAGTTGATGCCATCCTTGCTCCTGATATAAAATAGAGCTCTTGTTTTGAGATAAGGTGAACGGGCGCACATAAGTCCTTCATAGCCAACATCAGTTTTTATAACATCCACATGCCATGGTCTCCATTCACCCATATTTATATTGCAACGAATAACTGGTTGCCAGCTCTTCTCATCGTCAAAAGACTCAGTATATACAAAATTTCCCTCACCGCCGATGTACCACATCTTTATTGTATTTCCTTCAATTACATAAGCGGGTGAGTAACCTTCTAATGTTTGATTAGCAACAAATGTAAGCTGTGGTGTTGACCAATGGATGCCGTCATATGATATTATCCTGTAGAATTTAGACGGACCTCTCACATGTTGTTTATTATACACAAAGTGTAAGATAAATTTGCGACCATCAAAAATTAGGTCAGTATCTGAGTAATGTCCCCCTCTTTTGTAATCAGCAGGTGGTGGAACCAAGGGGTCATTTATGTTTTTGGGAATTTCAAAATGCTTTCCGTCATTTGAAACAAGTAAAAATGGTTCTTCAAATTTGGCATTTCCAAATGGATAAGGTGTGCATGCAAGCCAGTACTTAAATCCATGAAAGCCGTTTGCAAAATACAAAATGTCAGGATGTGTTGCCTGATCAGTTTTGTCCTTAGTAGGTGTAAAGACATAATTTTTGGAGTTTTTTATTATTGCATGTTGTTGATAATAATGCCAGCCTTCGAGTATCTTTCTTTTTACAATTGAATCCATGACTATTTTATACACAACTAAGGCAGGGTTGTATTTGCTAAACTTAGCTGGAAGGTGCAACTCATTTTTAGTTAGCAGCACTAAAAGAGCATATGGATAATCATTTAAAAAACCGACAAACCACTGAAGATTGCTATTTGATATAGTAATTGGGAATCCCTCAAAGGAGTAGTCAAAATGAAAAGAAGGACTTAACTGCTTTGCTATGGTCTTTTTCAAAATATTTTGAGCAGAAATAGCCCAATTTTTGTCGACCACCTGTTTGGAAAAAGCTTTTGTTTCCAGTATTATATTGTCTTTATAATCTGTAATTTTTAAAACAAAATGTGGTTTTATATACAAGCCGTTATTTACAATTGAAGAATAGATGCTAAGAATATTTAAAGAAACCACATTGTTCATTGCATTTTTGATATTGTTTGCAACAAACCTCTTAAAACTTTCTATGCTTAGGTTTTCAACAGAGGTATATAAATCCAGACCATCTTTAGTGAGATATTTATCTAATGTATCCACAAGTCCTTCAATTGCTCCAGTTTTATAGTCTACTAAAATTCCCGCTCCTTTTATTACCTTTTTACTAAAGGTCTTTCTTAGGATATCTTGAGCATCTTCATCTAATGCTGTGTATATCTTAATTCCAGTCCTATAAAGGACAAACTCAGCTTGAGATGCAGAGATGTGATATCTTTGTGATATACTGTCCACAGCTTCTTTTAAAGCTAATTTTAAGAACAGCAGATTATAGTTTTTGGATAAGTAGTTGGGATGCTTTACCATTGCGATATCACTTTTTTTGGCTCTGTTGTAATCTTCTAATGTAATATATCTCAACTGTAGCATCTTGTTTAGTATTTTCTCAGCTCCTACTTTGATGTAATTTATGTCAGGATAAGATTCGCCTATCGATGGACTTTGCGCTATAGCAACCAAAGCAGCATTTTCTAAAAGAGAAAGATTTTTCAAGTCCCTTTTAAAGTAAAAGTGTGAAGCATTTTCAACCCCAAAAATTCCGTTTCCAAAATTGATATTACTGAGATATTCTTCTAAAATCTTTTCTTTGGAGAAATGGTGTTCTAAAAGCCAAGATAGATAAAGGTTTTGAATATTTGATTTAAAGTTATGGTTGAATTTTAAAAGTTTTAGCTCAATTAATTTTTGAGTTATAGAGGTTTGAGTAACTTTCAAACTATCTTTGCCTTCAATGTGCAAAATGTATAACCTAAGTAACTCTTTTAAATAATCAATATTGTTTCTCTTCCAGAAATCCTTATCTTCTTCTGCTACAAAAGCTTCAATAAGATGCTCAGGAATATTTTTTAAAGATGCATTTATGGGATGAGTTACTATTTTTTCTACTTCTTTTTGATTACCATCATATACATAAACTGGAAGGTAAATAATATTCTTAGATAATACCTTCTTTATGTCATTCTTGGGAATATTATAGATACAGTCGAAGGTGTATAAAACAATGGCTAAACATGTAATAGAAAAAATAGTAAAAATAGTCAGAACAAATGGTTTCAAAATTGTGCCAACCCGTTTGCCTTTTTTCATCTTTTCCCTCCTACAATGTTAAACTGCAGATCTTTGTTCTTTCGGCAGTATGATCTCAAAACATGAGCCAATGCCAACTTTACTTGTGACATTAATTGTGCCCCTGTGAATTTTTACAATCCAATCGACAATAGAAAGGCCAAGTCCTATTCCTTCAGTTGACCTTGATTTGTCAACGCGATAGAACCTGTTGAATATAAAAGGAAGGTCCTCTTCAGGGATGCCAATACCTCCATCTTCAATTATAATTTTGACTTCATTTTCTTGCTCTTCAATCTTTGCCAGAACCCATCCATCTTTTTTATTGTATTTTATTGCATTTTCAATGAGGTTTATGAAAAGCCTTGTTATAAGTGTTTGGTCTCCTTCAATGAAAATGTCCTTCTCACACTCTTTGTAAAGCTTTACACCCTTTTGCTGAGCAAACTCTTGCATCTCTTCCATGACATCCTCAACAATAATCCTTAAGTTTATCTTTTCAAAGTCGACCGGCCAATTTCCTTCTTCACACCTTGTTAGCATAAAAAGCTGCGAGATTATCTTGTTCATCTTTGAGATCTCTTTGTGTATTGCATAAAGTACTTCCTTGTACTCATCTTGTGTTTTACAGTCCTCTAAAGCTTCTTCCACTAATGCCTTCACTGTTGTAAGTGGTGTTCTTAACTCATGAGATGCATCAGACAAGAACCGACGCTCTCTTTTGAACGCATTTTCTAACCTGTCAAGCATCTCATCAAATGTCATTGCAAGCCGACCTATCTCATCTTCCACCTTTGGAAAGTTCAAGCGTTTGCTAAGGTCAGTGTGTCCAATTGTCCTTGCGGTTTTGGTAATATCATCAATTGGTTTTAATGCTTTTTTAGCAAGCAAATACCCGCCCCATATTGCGATTAAAAACGGCAGTGGAATGGACAGAAATATAACATTTTTTAAGTTTTGTAGCACCCTTTTTGTAAGTGAAGGTCTTCCTATCCTCAGCCAGCCAATCATCCTGTTTTTATCGTCAAATAATCTCTGGTCATATATTAACCAATCTTTTTCGTTTATCTCTATCTTTCGAACCCTTTCTGACAAAGGTATACTTTCAACTGCCTTTGTAAAAAGATTACTTGTTTTATAAATTGGAATACCATTTTTTGAGTATATTACAATCTGCGCACCTGAACTGATGATTTTGTGCGACTCATTTACACTTATCTTTTGAGCTTTGGATATACTTACTCTTAGCGCAACCTCATCTGAAAAATCTTGAATGAAATTTTTTTCACCCACATAGAGTAGTTGGAGCATCAGAAGATATACAAAGACACTAAAGAGAATTATAATTACCATCAACATTGCTGAGTACCATAGAGTCAGTTTTGTACGGATGTTAATATTTTTGGAAATTCTCTTCATATTTTTTCATCCCTCAACATATACCCAACACCTCTTATTGTATGGATGAGTTTTTCAGAAAAACCATCGTCAATTTTCCTTCTGAGGTATCGTATGTATACATCTACAATATTAGAAGTCCCTTCAAAGTCATAATTCCAAACATGTTCAGCTATTTGTGAGCGTGTAAGTACTCTTCCTTTGTTTCTTGCCAAGTATTCCAAAACAGAATACTCTTTTGATGTAAGGTCAATTACCTTTCCTGCGCGCGTCACCTTTCTGGAATTGGTGTCTATTACCAGGTCTTTTACCTGGATGATTGGGTCTTTTATCTGGCTGTATCTTCTCAAAAGAGCTCTTACCCTTGCTAAAAGTTCATCAAACGAAAATGGTTTTACAAGATAATCGTCTGCTCCGGCATCAAGCCCTGTTACCCTGTCTTCTATAGAATCCTTGGCAGTCAGGCACAAAACAGGGGTCTGAATACCTTTGGTTCTCACAAGTTTTAGCAAGGTTATGCCATCTATCTTAGGTAACATTATGTCAAGGATTATTAGGTCATAACTTGCACTTTGGATAAAATTTAGTCCCTCTTGTCCATCAAGTGCCATATCTACACTATAGCCTACTTCTTGAAGCCTTCTTACTATTGTATTTGCTAAGGACTTTTGGTCTTCAATTACAAGAATTCTCATGGTAGAATATTCCTCACCCTTTTGGATAAAAGTTTTTTACTTGTTCAATTCTTTTTAGAAGATACACTTTGCAGCCTAAAATCAATTATAGCTCATAAAAGATTTCAGTAAATTAAAAAAATTTAATCTTGTTTTAAGAGTGTTTTAATGTAAAAGGCTTAAAATAAAAATGCGTTTGGGAAAAATTTGATTTGTGCAAAGGAGGTGGCGTTTGGAGATGAAAAGAAATTCAAAAGTACTAAAAAGAGTTTTGGCGATAGGGATTTTAGCCGCTTTTGTACTGGTAGGAATGCTGAGCTTTGCTGCAACAACAACCAGCACCCAAGCAAAACATACAGCTAAAAAAGCTACAGTGGTGAGCAGCACAAAGGCAGGTGTAAAGGTCTCAAAATTTGCAAAGACCTATAAAACATCAAAAAGCGCTTCTAAAAAGTTTAGCCTAAGGAAGAAGAAAACAGTGACCTCAAAAAGTGCTACGTCTGGAAAGTCAACAGTTAAAGCTGCTGGTAAATAACCTTCAAAAAAATGCACTGCTACAATCCCAATAAAGATTTTAAGGGACTGCCCTGTGCTTCAGGTGCAGCCCTTTTTTTATACTTTCACGTCCAAAACAGAAGTTGAAAAATTGCTCTGCAGATATGGTATAACCCCATTTTGAGGACTGTAACAATACATCATAATGTCTTGCAAAATAGGGATATTCTTGCTCATAATATTTTTCAGCTCATCAGTTGACAGTACTTTGGTCAAAAATGAATAACTACTGGAGAGCATAGTAAGGTCTTGCTCTTGAAAAGTTTGGTATGATGTCAAAGCTCCTTTATTTAGAAGATTTAGCTGGTTTGCTATTTCAACTAAGGTACTTGGTGAGGACAAGTCTGGCATCTGCTCAAAACTGTTTTGTACTACCTCTAAACCTGATTTATAGCTCAGGGTCTCTGGACTGTACATTTTTGGGTAGTTATCAAAACTTGGGAGCTGTGTTTGCTTTTCAAAAATAGCTACTTTATCAGGGGTTATATTGTTTTTCAAATTGTTCAAAACATTTCCTTGAGAAATTATTGTATAGTCAACTGAATTTTGCAAACTCTGCGAAAAAGAACTTACCAAAGATTTTGAGCTAATATATGATGCGCCTAAAACTGGCCAAATCCTTGGGATATTGACACCATCAATTACCATTTTACATCAACTCTTTTTACACTTGTTTTTGGATATCTTCTTGATTAATATTATACCACAATCTAATTTAAAAGTTTTCAAAAAAGATGTGTATCTTTTTGCTCAAGTATGGTATATATAAAGTTAAAGCAAACTCTTTTGGGGAGCTTATGCTTTTAAGATGGACAGCCAAACTCAAATACCCCAAAAGTTTAAAAAATTCTTTTGGGATATTGAATTTAAAAATTTAGACATTCAGAGGCACAAAACATTTATTATCACGCGGCTTCTCAATTTTGGAGACCAAGATTGCATAAAGTGGCTATTTAGCACATATTCGAAAGAAGAAATTAAAGATGTAGTAAAGAATAGTAGAGGTCTTTTGAAAAACCTGCAAGATTTTGGCAACTATATTTCAATTTGGAAGAGGATGAAATGAGGTGTTTTGAGGTTTTCAAAAAGATGGAAGGGATGTTTCCATTTTAAGCAACGTGAAAATTTACGAAAGAAGGTGCAATTGGTTTGAAGATAGTTACATTTTCACACTACAAAGAGGTAAATGATGAGGTTTTAAAAGACTCATATGCCATTGTTATTGACCTTCTCAGGGCAACATCTACCATGATTTGTGCCATTTCAAATGGTGCAAAGAGAATAATTCCTGTTGAGAAAATAGAGGAGGCAAGGCTTTTTAAAAAGTTAGATGAAAGCGTTCTTCTTGGAGGAGAAAGAGGTGGCTTGAAAATTGAAGGTTTTGACCTTGACAACTCACCTCTTTCGTACAAACAAGAAGTAGTTTTTGGCAAAACTATTGTGATCACAACAACAAACGGCACAAGAGCGCTCAAGAAGGCATCCTTTGCAAAGCGAATCTTTCTTGGTTCATTTATAAATGCTAAAAAAACTGCAGAGTATATTATAAAAGAAGCTCTACACTATAACATTGACACAATTTCAATTGTGTGTGCAGGAACAGAAGAAAAATTCACACTTGAGGACATTCTTTGTGCTGGCTATTTTGTGGATTTATTTAAAGAGAATCTTCCAGATGTGTTTTTAGATGATCTTTCTCTTGCCTCACATGTGCTTTATAAAAAATTTGAAAATGACCCTCATGAAATATTAAAATATTCATATCACTATAGTCATTTAAAAAAGCTTGGTTTTGAAGCTGACCTTGAATTTTGTCTCAAAAAAGACTTTGTGGATTGTGTATGTGAGTATGAAAACCTAATTGTGGAGAAGGTGTAAAAATGTTTGAAATTTATCTTTCTTCATACTCAAAAAGAATTTATAGAAAAAGAGCTAAAATAACATCTATTGTAGGCATATTTATAATCATTGCAATCTCGAGCTTGCTTCACTTTGGGTTTGACTTTTTCGGAAAGGCAAAGGCCTCTGCTGTGATTTTTGCAGTCAACGAGAGTGTATGGGAGCATCTTAAGATTGGATTTTTCGGGGGGTTGATTTTTTACATAATTGAATTTATCATTTATGGAAAGAAGTTTGACAATTTTATTGTAGGAAAATCAGTTGCTCTATTTTTGATTCCATTTTTAACAGCGGTGTTTTTCTATGCCTATACAGCATTTTTAAAAGACAATTTGGTTCTTGACATACTTACTCTTGCTTTAGCGGTAATGATTGCCCAGTTTGTTTCACTTGGAATAACATTGTCAAATAGAAAGATAAAAAAAGGACCCTTTGTAATGCTTTTAATCATCATGCTAATTTTGTTTCCACTTTTTACATATTTTCCACCAAAAATTCCAGAACTTTTTTATGATTTTGCCCACAAGCGCTATGGAATGTAGGTGTAAAAAATATATTCTAAATTTTGAAAAAGTTCTTAAAAAGGGGAGGAAAATTGTTTATGGAAAAACCAAAATTTTATATAACAACGCCTATATACTATCCATCTGATAAGCTTCACATAGGTCACACATACTGCACAGTTGCAGCCGACACAATCGCAAGGTACAAAAGGCTGAGAGGATATGATGTATATTTCTTAACAGGAACAGATGAGCATGGGCAAAAGATTGAAAGAAAGGCGCAGGAAGCTGGAAAAACTCCTCAGCAGTATGTTGATGAGATAGTGGCTTCGATAAAAGATCTGTGGAAACTGATGAACATCTCATATGACGACTTTATCAGAACAACAGAAGAGCGTCACAAGAAGGTTGTTCAAAAGATATTCACAAAGCTATATGAGCAGGGCGATATCTACAAGAGCGAGTATGAGGGCTGGTACTGCACACCGTGCGAATCTTTCTGGCTTGACAGGCAGCTTGTTGATGGCAAGTGCCCTGACTGTGGTAGGCCTGTTGAAAGAGCAAGGGAAGAGAGTTACTTTTTCAGGCTCTCAAAATACCAAGACGCCCTTGTAAAATACATTGAAGAACATCCTGACTTCATAGTTCCACAATCGCGCGCAAACGAGATGATAAACAACTTTATAAAACCGGGGCTTGAAGATGTATGCGTTTCGCGCACAACTTTGAAGTGGGGAATTCCTGTGCCATTTGATCCCAAACATGTAATCTATGTTTGGATAGACGCACTTTCAAACTATATAACAGCACTGGGGTATATGAGCGAGGATGACAGCAAGTTCAAAAAGTATTGGCCGGCAGATGTGCACCTTGTTGGAAAAGAAATTGTAAGATTCCATACAATAATCTGGCCAGCAATGCTGATGGCACTGGGCCTTCCTCTTCCAAAGATGGTGTTTGGTCATGGTTGGTTGCTTTTAGAAGGCGGAAAGATGTCAAAGTCAAAGGGAAATGTAGTAGACCCAGTGATCCTTGCACAAAAGTATGGGGTTGATAGCCTAAGATATTTCCTTTTAAGAGAGATTCCGTTTGGTGCAGATGGTCACTTTTCAGAAGATGCTCTAAAGACAAGACACAACAGTGACTTGGCAAACGACCTTGGAAATCTTTTATCAAGAACAGTTGCGATGATTGAAAAGTACTTTGATGGGATTATTCATCTTCCTGAAGAAAAAGAAGAGCTTGACAGTGAACTTATTAATTTGGCAAAAGAGGTATATGAGAATGTCTGCAAGTATCTTGATGAGCTTCAATTTTCAAATGCCCTGATTGAAATCTGGAAGTTAATTGCAAGAGCTAACAAGTATATAGACGAGACAATGCCATGGGTACTTGGCAAGGACAAGTCAAAGTATCCACGCTTAAAAACGGTCTTGTACAACTTAGCAGAGGTTTTAAGAATTGTTGCAATATTGATAGAACCATTTATGCCACAGACAACACCAAAGATGCTTGCCCAGCTTGGAATTTCAAAAGAGGAAAATCCAGAGTTGACAGCTTGGGAGTCAGCATCAACATTTGGGCTAATTAAAAATGGCACAAAGGTTAAAAGGGCTGAGCCTCTTTTCCCACGAATTATTGATGATAAGGAGGAGAATAAAGTGCAGGACCAAAACAAAGATGTTAGAAAAATAGAAGGCGCTGTTCCCGCAGATGATAAAAAAGAAGAGGAAAGGAGAGAGTATATCTCAATAGACGATTTTGCAAAGATTGAACTTAAAGTTGCCAAAATTTTAGAAGCAGAAAGGATTGAAGGTGCAGACAAACTACTTAAGCTCATTGTTGACTTAGGGGATGAGAAGCGTCAGATAGTTGCAGGCATTGCAAAGCACTACAAGCCAGAAGAGCTTGTTGGCAAGAAAATTGTGGTTGTTGCAAACCTGAAGCCTGCAAAACTGCGTGGTGTTGAGTCGCAAGGTATGCTTTTGGCAGCGTCAATTGGCGATGAGCTTTGCCTGATCTCTCCTGAAAAAGACATCAAAGAGGGTGCAAAAGTAAAGTGATGATAGTTGACGTTCATGCTCATTATGATGATGAGGCATTTTTGAATGACTTAGAGGATGTGATGGCAAGGTTAAGGCAGGAGGGAATTGTTGCCATCTCATCCTCTTCATCTATTGAGTCATCAAAAGAAAACATAGAAATTAGCAAAAGGTATGAGCACATTTATGTGAATGTGGGAATTCATCCGCACGAGGCAAAAGATGCCCCAAAAGATTTTGAAGATGATCTTTTTGACCTTGCCAAATATGAAAAGAATGTTGCGATTGGTGAGATAGGTCTTGATTACCATTACGATTTTTCGCCAAGAGATGTCCAAAAAGAGGTTTTTATCCGTCAAATAGAGGTTGCAAAGAAGTTAAATCTTCCCATTGTTGTTCACTCAAGAGAAGCGCACCAGGCTACTTTTGACATTTTAAAAGAACATGCCATTGGCAAAATTCCGATTTTGATTCACTGTTATTCAGGCAGTCTTGAGATGAGCAGGATTTTAAGAAAACATGGAATATATATCTCTGTTGGCGGTGTTGTGACGTTCCAGAATGCAAAGAAGCTTATTGAAGTTGTAAAAGAGTACCCGCTTGAACTTTTGATGCTTGAGACTGACAGCCCTTATCTTGCCCCACATCCGCACAGGGGCAAGCGCAATGATTCAACATATTTAAAGTATGTAATATCAAAGATTGCAGAGATAAAGGGAGTATCTGAAGATGAGGTAATAGAAAAAACAACAAGAAATGCCATGGATGTATTTGGTATTAAATAAGAGAAAAAAACAAAAAAGATAGGAGATGAACCAAAGTAGAAATGGGAATGATAACATATACAATTGACAACAAGCTATATATCAATGTTACAAACAAATGTACAAACTCATGCATATTCTGTATAAGAAACACACCAAAGGGTTTGGGCGAGGGGTATGACCTCTGGCTTGAAAAAGACCCAACAGCAGATGAGATTTTAAATGAGATAAAAGACCCACAAAAGTATGAAGAGATTGTCTTTTGCGGTTATGGTGAGCCTCTGATTAGGCTTGATGTTGTGATTGAGGTTGCAAAGAGGCTGAAAGAAAAGACATCTGTGCCCTTGAGAGTCAACACAAATGGGCATGCCTCTTACATTCACAAGAAAAATGTTCCACAGCTACTTCACGGTCTTATTGACAGAATCTCAATTAGCCTTAATGCTTCGAATAAACAAAAGTACAATGAGATTTGCAAACCATTTTATGAGGATATATACGACCATGTGATTGAGTTTATAAAAGAGAGCAAAAAATACATAAAAGAAGTGTGGGTTTCATGTGTAGATACCATAATAGATGAAGAAGAGATAGAGAAGTGCAAAGAAATTGCCAAAAACCTTGGTGTGAATTTTAAATTGAGAGCATATGAGGGTTAAAATTCAAACTTAGCATGAACGAAAAGAATGTACCTGGTTTTAAAACCTCAAGTTATGTCTAAAATATATAAAAGAAACTCGAGTTTTTATGAATTTTGGTCAATTATTCATATAACCACATCTACAAAAACAGAATATAAACTTTGAAAAAGTTCATTTATTTTTGGTATTGATTGGTGTATACAAAAAACATATAATTAAAACTGTAAAGAGCGTCACGAAGAGATAGAGAGCTAATGCGGACAACCCCCTTGAATTTTTAAAAAATGCATACAGTAGAATCCCCCCGATTCATTTCCTCCTTTTATATAGAAAGCGGGCAAGAGCTCTTGATTTAAAGGAGCTCTTGCCCGCTTGTGATTTTGGGGGATTTTTTTAATGTTTTTTAATGCAAGCTTTTTAAAAAATATTGTAAAATAAAATAAGGCATCTTTTTTGCAAAGGGGAAATTTAAGAGTATATGGCAAAGTACAAAATAAGTCAAGGAAAGAGCAGAATTTTCAGAAAGACTCAGAAAGAAAATAAAATAAGATTTAAACGAAAATATATACTTTATATCTTTGCTGCATGGATTTTGGCAAATGTGCTTTTGTTTTTGGCAAGAGAGTATCTCTCAAACTACTATTTTTCAACCCAGCTTCCTGAACTTTCACCTGAAAATTACAAAAGAATATTAATATTTGCACCACACTGTGACGATGAGACACTCTCTTCTGCAGGGGTTATACAAAAAGCGCTTGCAGTAGGTAGCAAAGTAAAGGTTGTTGTGATGACAAACGGCGATGGGTTCACGAGAGCAGCTGGTCAAAACTTTGGAAAGATTAGATTAAAAGCCGAGGACTATATTAGATTTGGGTATCTCCGTCAAAAAGAGACCATTCATGCACTTGAGGATTTAGGAGTTGATAGAAAAGATATTATTTTCTTAGGATATCCTGATAGGGGTTTGAGATATCTTTGGGAAAAGTACTTTGACTCAAAAGTGAGCTATTTTAATCCTCTTACACGAACCTTTCACAGCCCGTATTCAAATTCCTATGAGAAAAATGTCCAGTACAAAGGCGTAAACGTTGTGAAAAACATAGAAAGTATAATAAAGTCATTTGGGCCAGATTTGATAATATACCCATACTCACGCGACCAGCATCCTGACCATTGGGCAACATCTGCATTTGTGAAGTTTTCGCTTCTAGAGTTGGGATACAAAGGTGAAGAATGGCAATATCTTATCCACAGAGGTGACTGGCCAACTCCGTTTGGCAAGCACCCGGACATGTTTTTAGTGCCACCATTTAAACTTGCATTCACAGACACCAAATGGTATCAGGTGCCACTTGACGGTTTTATGATAGAAAAAAAAGCAAACTCTATTTCAGATTATCATTCTCAGATAAAGGTCATGCGAGGGTTTTTAGAGGCTTTTATAAGACAAAACGAACTTTTTGCAAAGCTTGGCAATAGCATTGCTAAAAAGTATGAGGGTGACGACCTGTTTTTATCCAAATATCTGGTAATGGAAGAACCGACGCATGATATCTGGTCGCTTATCTTTGAAAAAGGCGCAGATATAGATAGTATCTATGCTGCACATGACAGCAAGAATATATATATTGGTATCAAAATGGTTGGGTCTGCAAAAAGACTTATTAACTATTATCTTCACATTCGTGCATTCAAAGACCAAAAATATCTTGGAAGGATGTATATACAAATTTCAGGAAGCAAAATGAAGAATATAAAAACTATGACAACTCCTCAATTTTCTTTAGACAATTCAAAATTCCAAAGAAACAAAAATTATATAAAGATAGTACTGCCAAAGAAAGATTTACAAAATGCAAATATGTTATTTTTGAGCCTCAGGACAGAATTTTTGGGTCGGCAGCTTGACAGAAGCGCATGGAGGGTGATACAGCTAAAATAACACCTTTATTGAGGAATTAGCTCTTCGTACTTGTAGGTAAATTCAATGAGCTTTGGCGCCATATAGATAGGGCTGTTTGTTCTAAGGGCAAGTGCAATTGCATCACTTGGTCTTGAGTCTATGACAGATATGACATTGTTGTAGTCTTTAAGATAAAGCTCTGCATAATATGTTCCATCCTTGATGTCACTGATTACAACCTTTTGGATTGAGATACCATATTTTTGAAAGATGTTGACCATAAGGTCGTGTGTAATTGGGCGTGGAAGTTGCTGCTTTTCAAGAGCGAGTGAAATTGACTGTGCCTCTAAAGGCCCAATAAAGATTGGAAGCACCATTCTGTTGTTCTTGTCGCACAAAAGTACTGCAAAACCCCCACCTTCTTGGAAAAATGCAACGTTTAAAACGTACATCTCAATCATAATAAATAGCACCTCTTTTAAATTGGAATAATTTATAACCAAGCCAAAAACCCCTTACTTTAATATTATGACACAAAGCAAGGGGTCGAATAAAGATTTTAGAAAAAATTATTTTTGATTTTTTAAAATTCTAAGTGAGTTCAAAATGGCAATTAGAGCAACGCCCACATCTGCCAAAACCGCCTCCCAAAGATTTGCAAAACCCAGTGCACCCAAAGCCATAACTAAAAACTTTACAGAGAGCGAAATTGCAATATTTTGGATTACAACTTTGCGAACAAACCTTGAGACTTTTATCAGATCCAAAATCTTGCTGATTGAATTTTCAAGAAGTATTACATCTGCTGCCGCAGTTGCAATACTTGAGGCATTCTGTGCAAATGAAATTCCCACATCACATATAGCCAAGGCAGGGGAGTCGTTTATCCCGTCACCTACAAATGCGACTGTTGCATTTTTAGCTTCTTTCTTTATGTCTTCAGCAATCTTTGCCTTGTCTTGAGGAAGAAGATTAGCAAAAACTCCGTCAAAGTTCACTTCACTTGCCACTTCTTGAGCAGCTTCCTTTTTGTCACCTGTAAGTAGGTAAGTCTTTATCCCAAGTTTTTTTAACCCATTCAATGTATCTTTTATATCTGATTTGAGAAAGTCCTTTAAAACAACATATCCGCAAAACCTACCATCAACGGCTACATATACCGTGGTTGAAAGAAAATCTTTTTCTTCTGTTTCCACCACTATACCATTATCTTCCAAAAACTCTTTTGTTCCAGCAATGACCTTTTTGCCATCCACAACTCCTTCTATTCCTTTGCCTGGCCACTCTTTTATCTCTTTTACTGAGCTTATGTCAACTTTGGTTTTAAATTCATTGGTGATAGAAAGTGCAATTGGATGGTTTGAAAAGCTTTCTATGTGGCAAAGAAATAGTACAAACTCTTCATGAGAAATACCTTTTGTCACAACTTTGTCAACTTTAAGAGTACCTTGCGTAATTGTCCCAGTTTTATCGAAAAGAATGGCATAGATCTTTCCTGCCATTTTATCGATGTATGTTGTGCCTTTTGTAAGTATTGAATCTCTGGAGAGTTTTGCAACCCCTGCAAAGTAGGAAAGCGGGACAGATAAAACAAGGCTGCACGGGCAAGAGACAATCAAGAATATCAGTGCCCTATAAACCCACTTGTCAAATGGCTGTGAAAACAAAAGCGGTGGTAAGAGTGCTACCAAAAGAGCAAAGAGCGTAACAATAGGCGTATAAACCTTTGCAAAAGAGGTAATAAACCTCTCAAGCTGTGATTTTTTGGATGTTGCATTTTCTACAATCTCTATTATCTTTGAAATTGTAGAGTCTTTATAAAAGCTCTTTGCTAAGACTTCTATTGTCCCATCAATATTTATTGACCCTGCAAAGACCTCATCGTTTTCCTTCACAGGAATTAGCCTTGACTCGCCTGTGACTGCAGATGTGTCCAAAAAAGATCTACCTGCTGCTACAACTCCATCAATAGGTACCCTTTCACCTGCTTTGACAATGACAGTATCGCCAGGAACAATGTCTTTTGGATTTACCCTTTTTATTTCATTTTCAATCTTCAGGTTTGCATATTCAATTTCAAGGTTTTTCAAGGAGTTTATAGTCTTTCTTGACCTTCTGATTGCTGTCTCTTCAAGCAGCTCGCCTATTTTGTAAAGAAGCATAACAAGGACTGCTTCAGGATATTCTTTGAGCAAAAAGGCAGAAACTGTCGCAACTGTCATTAAGAAGTTTTCATCAAAGATTTTGAATCGAAGCAAATTTTTTAAAAACTTTTTTACTATATCTTTTCCCGCTAAAATGTATGCCAAAACAAAAAATATAAGTCCCCAGCAACTTCTTTTGTAAATAAAAAGTCCAATTACAAAAAAGAAAATTGACAGAATTATCAAAGACAGCTCTTTTATGTCAATTACAGGCTTTTCCTTAGGCACCTCTAAAACTTTCACATCTGGCTCAATTTCATTTACAATTCTGGTTACGCTCTCTAAAAAGAGTTTATAGTCCTTGGGTGATACTTCTGCTGTGAGCTTTTTTGTGACAAAGTTCAAATTAGCACTTTTGACAAAGTCTAAATTATTTACCCTTTGCTCAATTTTAGATGCACAGTTTGCACATGAAAGATTTTCCAAGATAAGCTCAACCTTGCCGTTTGCCAAATTTGCCATCTCCTTTATGATGTTATTAGTTTTTGTTACAAATCAAGCTTTCTCAGAAAGGTGTAAAAGCCCAAGTTCTAATATACTCTTTACATGTTCATCATTTAGGCTATAGTAGACAACTTTTCCTTCTTTTCTGCTTTTAACTAACCTAAATGCTTTTAAAAGTCGCAGCTGGTGAGATATTGCCGACTGTGTTACCTGCAGCAGCGCTGCTAAATCGCACACACACATCTCTGATATCAAAAGTGCGCTTAAAATCTTGACTCTTGTTGAATCAGAAAACACTTTAAAAAACTCAGACAGATCAAATAGCTTCTCATCATCAGGTAGACTTTTTTGTACTTTTTCGAGGATATCCTGATGAATCACTGTACATGAGCAAATTTCAAGCTTTTTTGACATTCACTTCACCTCAAATCAAAAATAATATAAATTCATTTAGCAAAACATTTGAACAATTATTCATATGTTTATTATATGACTTTTTAAAATTTGTTGTCAACTGGTATAGGCATCTTTTTTACTAATACTTATGGCCTTAAAATCCTTGACTCAAAGTCTTTTCAAGTGCTACACTCAAAAGAAGAGGATTGTAAAAAATTTTTTTGGGGGTTTGACAGGTGAACCTTATACTCCTTACAATTGGCTATCCCCATCCTAAAAGGGATGTGTTTGTGGGAAACGAGATAGATTTTCTTTGTAAGGCTTTTGATAAGGTCTATATTCTGCCAGTTCAGGCGGGCAAGGTTTTACCCAAAAAATTAAGAAACGGTGACAAATACAAGCCCCACGAAAAGGTAAAGGTGTGGGATATTGAGTATACAATAAAGGAAGTTTTATTTATTTCTCCAAGGCTAATAGGGCTTGCAGTAAAAGAAGCCTTCAAAGCAGTTTTTCAAAAAAGCACAATTAGGTATAAAATACTCTATCTTTGGATGATTTTTAGATGGATCTTTTTGACAAACATTACTTTGAAAAATCTCAGCAGGCTATTTGAAAAAGAAGGAATTGACCCCAAAGATACAGTCCTTTATTCTTACTGGTTTCACTTTTTGGCACTCGCTATTTCTCTTTTTAAAAAGCCTGTTGCGCTGAAAATCTCAAGAGCGCATGGTTCAGACCTATATAGAGAGCTTTATCCTCAGCCCTGTAAAGAGTTTATAATAAATCGCATTGACAAGGTGTTTGCATGCTCTAAGATGGGAGCAGAGTATATAAATAAAAGGTATAACACAGACAAAGCAGCCATTTCATACCTTGGAGCCTTCAATCCTTATGAAATAAATTTTGACAAAAGAAGGTCAAAGCCTTTTAAGATAGTGAGCTGTGCAAGGGTTGTACCTGTCAAAAGAGTTGAAAAAATAATAGATGGCCTTGAGAAGATTTCAGACTATGAAATCTCATGGACTCACATAGGTGATGGTGAGCTTTTTGAAACCATAAAAAAATATGCAGAGGAGAAACTTTCAAAAAAAGAAAATATCACCTACAATTTTGTAGGATTTATGCCAAACAGTGAAATTATAGATCTTTACGCAAAAGAAGATTTTAATCTATTTGTAAATACAAGCTCATCTGAAGGTCTTCCAGTTTCAATCATGGAGGCAATGTCATTTGGAATACCAGTTGTGGCAACAGATGTTGGTGGTGTGCGCGAGATTGTAAAAGATGGCTCAAATGGCTATTTGCTTGAAAAAGATTTTTCAGCAGATAGGCTCTCATCGCTAATAAAAAGATTTATTGAAATGCCAGAGATAGAGTATCAGAGATTTTGTATTGAGGCAAGAAAGACATGGGAAGAAAAGTTCAATGCCCAAAAAGCCTACGAAGAGTTTATCTCTGCAATATTAAAGCTTGCAAAATCAAAAGAGGGGAGGCAAATATAGCACGTCATTCAAGTTTTTGAAAGCTTTTTGTGAAAATAAAGCAAAAAGGGGTTGTGTAAGAAAGTATGATTGAGGAGAGATTTGAGATACTAAGAAAAATAGAGCTTTTTATACTTGACATGGATGGCACAATTTATCTTGGCGACAGGCTATTTGAGGGTAGCAAGGAGTTTATACAGCTTTTAAAAGAGAATAATAAAGAGTTTTTGTTTTTGACAAACAACTCATCAAAAAGTTCTGATGACTACTTAAAGAAGCTATCTAAAATGGGAATTGAGATTACAAAAGAGAATTTGCTTACCTCAGGTCAGGCAACTGCTATTTATCTTAAAAGTATTAACCAAAGAAGTGTTGTCAGTGCATATGTTGTGGGGACGCAGTCTTTGAAAGATGAACTCAAAAGTTTTGGAGTAAATGTTGTAGATAGCATTGAAAAAGAAAAGGTAGACTATCTGATTGTTGGGTTTGACACAGAGCTTACCTACAAAAAACTTTTAGATGCCTGCAAGCTTATAAGAAAAGGAGTGCCTTTTTTGGCAACAAACCCTGATTTGGTTTGCCCGCTTGACAGTGGCGAGTACATTCCAGATTGTGGTTCAATCTGTATAATGCTTGAAAATGCAACAAAGAAAAAGCCTCTTTACATTGGAAAACCATCTTCAATAATTGTTGATGTCATCTCAAAGTTTAAAAATGTTGAAAAGAGCAAAATAGCCATGATTGGCGACAGGCTCTATACAGATATAAAGATGGCAAATGACAATGGAATGATTTCTATTCTTGTTTTATCTGGTGAGACAACTTATGAGGATGTAGAAAAATCTGAGATAAAACCTACTTTGATATATGACTCAATCAAGGATGTTTATGAGGATTTGAAAACTATGTACAGAGGTGTAAATTAAAATGTGCGGAAGATATCTATTTTTACCAGATGATCAGATTGAGGAGATAAAAAACATCTTAGATAGAATTAATCAAAAATTTCATGGCACGCCCTTTTTAGATAAACTCAAAAAAGGCGAGATTTTTCCGACAGAGTTTGTGCCTGTTGTAGTTGCAGGTGACAAGGAGAAGGATGCAACAATTGCCCGTTGGGGCTTGCCAATGCAAGGTAAAAAGCAGGTGATAATAAACGCAAGAGCAGAGACTTTACTTGAAAAGTGGACTTTCAAAAAGATAGCTCATCAAAGGTGTCTTGTTCCAGCAGCTGGATTTTATGAATGGCAAAAGCAAGATGATAGCAAACAAAAGCTTTTGATAAAACCAGAAGGCCATAGCTTATTTTACATGGCAGGGCTTTACGAGAAAATCAATTTGGAAGATGGCGCTGAAATTGATGCATTTGTAATTATTACAACACAGCCCAATTCCCAGATTAAGCCAATTCATGATAGAATGCCAGCTATTTTGAAAAAAGAGCATGAAGATTTATGGCTTTTTGAAAAGGGTGATGAAAAAATCTTGAGAAAGCTTTTTGAAGCTGTTTTAAAGCCATATGAGGGTGAGATGGAAATTGAAAAAGTTAAGGAGT
>Ga0207430_10211_pt1 | contig 19983 bp, 16 predicted proteins | sample YelNatsi3bottle8_FD_187544 | JGI IMG/M metagenome (GOLD analysis project Ga0207430, IMG submission 187544) | Hot spring thermophilic microbial communities from Obsidian Pool, Yellowstone National Park, USA - site 3 bottle 8 (SPAdes) (version 2) | ecosystem: Environmental > Aquatic > Thermal...
TGCCAATGTTTCAACTTTGAATTTGTCTTTTTTCACTATTCCTCTTTCAAATACATACTTAGAAAAACATCGAATGCCATTACCACACATTTCTGCTTCAGACCCGTCTGAGTTTATAATTCTCATTCTTATATCAGCAACGTTAGAATTCAAAACAAGCAATATCCCGTCTGCGCCAACTCCTATGTGTCTGTGGCACATCCTCTTTGCAAGAGAATTATAATCTATATCTTCTTTATCTCTTGCGTCAATCACAATAAAGTCGTTACCAAGTCCATGCATCTTTGAAAAGAGCATATACACACTACCTCCTGTTTGTATCTCTAATTTCTAAGTGCAATTATCGGTGGTGGGACTCTTCCACCGCGTTTTATCATCTTTTTGGGTGATACTGTGTTAATTTTCATTACAGTTGAACTACCTAAAAGTCCACCAAAGTTTACTTTATCTCCTTCTTTTTTACCATACGCAGGAATGACTCTCACAGCAGTTGTTTTGTTATTATATACACCAATTGCTATCTCATCTGCTATTATCCCTGAAATCAATTCAGGTTCAATATCGCCTGGGACAACAATCATATCAAGCCCAACAGAACAAACACTTGTCATAGCCTCGAGTTTTTCCAACGTAAGCGAACCACTTTCAACCCCTTTTACCATTCCACTGTCTTCTGAGACAGGAATAAACGCACCAGATAAACCCCCTGTAAATGTTGCAGCCATTGCACCGCCTTTTTTAACTGCATCATTTAAAATTGCTAAAGCAAATGTCGTTCCATACCCTCCAACCTTATCTATCCCAATTTCTTCAAGTATCTCCGCAATACTGTCACCTATCTTCGGAGTTGGCGCAAGAGACAAATCTACTATCCCTGCAGGAATACCAAGTTTCTTGCAAGCATACTGCATAACAAGCTGCCCTGTCCTTGTTACTTTAAATGCCATCTTTTTTATTGTCTCATATATTTCATCAACTGTTGCATCTTTTTTTTCTTCCAGAGCTTTTTTAATAACTCCAGGTCCTGAAATTCCAACATTCAAACAAACATCTCCTTCACCTGCTCCATGAAAAGCCCCAGCCATAAACGGATTATCATCGGGGGCATTTGCGAACACAACAAACCTTGCACAACCAAAACTATCCCTTTCAGCTGTTTTTTGAGCAATTTCTTTTATTATATATCCAAGATGAGATATCACCTCAAGATTTATTCCAAAACGTGTTGAACCTACCTCAACAGATGAACAAAGCCTTTCTGTCTGTGCTATTGCATCCGGAATTGAAGATATAAATTTTCTGGTATTGTCATCATAATTTTTATGAACCACAGCAGAGTAGCCACCTATTAAATCTATATTAAGTTCCCTTGCGACTTGGTCTGCAACAGACGCAACTTTTAATAAATCTTCATATGAATAAGAAAATGTCAAAAGAGAAATAGGTGTTAAGGCTACCCTTCTGTTAACAATTGGAAGCCCAAACATATCCTCAATTTCATCTGCTACACTTTTAAGATTGCCGGCATATTTTGTTATCTTTTTCTTCATGTTATCAATAAATTTCTGGGGGACATCTGAACAGCAATCAAAAAGACTAACCCCTATTGTAATTGTTCTTATATCTAAATTGCTCTGTTTTACCATATTTATTGTTTCAATAATCTCCTGTGACGAAAACATATTTACTTCATCTCCTCAAAAACTAAATCCTGTTAATAGCGTTGAAAAGATCTTCATGCTGCATATTTATATCAACGCCTATTTCTTGCCCTCTTCTAATTAATGCATCCTTGAGTTCTGAAAACTTCAACTTGCTGTTTTGAAGGTCAACAAGCATTATCATTGTGAAAAATCCTTGTATAATTGTCTGGCTGATATCCAAGATATTCACATTATTTTCAGCAAGAAGAGTTGAAATAGCTGCAATTATCCCAACTCTATCTTTACCAACAACTGTTATAATTGCTCTCATCTTTAATCCTCCAGAAAGCTTATTATTTTAAACTCTCAAAAATTTTCAAAACCTCACTATACGTAGGAATAGCAGGAATAGCCCCTTTTTTAGTTGCACAAAGAGACCCTGCAATGTTTGCTTTTCTTATAATTCTTATAATATCATCTTCTGAGATATTTTCAATAGGCAACAATTTTGAAATCTCATACAAAACCATACCCACAAAACAGTCTCCACAGCCAGTTGTATCAACAACATTGACATCAATTGTGTCTACAAAATATGAATTTCCTTTGAAGAAAACTTGACTTCCTCTTGCCCCATATGTTACAAAAAAAATTTTTACCTTCTCCTTTATTTTATTATAAAAACTATTTGCATCATTATCGTAAAGCAAAACCTCTTCTCCAGACATCTTAAGAATATCAACAAACCCTCTTTCAACAGGTTCAATCATCGTAGCTAAAGCATTTTTTTTACTTTCCCATAGACTGCTTCTGTAATTTGGATCATATGAGATTGTACTACCGCTTTGTCTTGCAATTTTTAAAAGCTCAAAGGTGGTGCTTTTGTTTTGTTCATATGTCATTGAAAGTGAACCAAAGTGAAATATATCAGCTGACTTTACGATATTCATATCGATATCTTCCACTCTCAGGTAAACATCTGCACCATGTTTTCTTGAGAAGGAAAAAGACCTCTCACCGCGGCTGTCAAGCTTTACAAATGCCAGTGTAGTAAAATACTCATCTGTCATCTTAATATTTGAAATATCAACACCACAGGTAGAAAGGCTATCTATAATCATTTGCCCAAACATATCATTTCCAACCTGTGAGATTAAACAGGATTTCCCACCAAACTTCGCAACCGCTGCCGCCACATTTGCCGGTGCTCCACCCGGGTTTGCTTCAAAGAGATTATCTTGTATATTCAAAAAATCTATCAATACTTCTCCGTAACAGACAATTTTTGACATCATATAACCTCCTTTCATAAAAATACCAAATATTAATTTTATTCAAAGGTTTTTAATGACGTTCTATATATAATATTATAAGGCTATCCCATATCCAAAGGATAGCCTTCTTTTAAAATTTCAATCCTTCATATTATTTAAATGCTCCTTGAACTATACCTCTGAGTATCTGATTCTGGGCTAAAAGGTATATTATTATTACAGGTGTTATTGTTAATATGAGTCCTGCCATTAGTGGTGAGAAATCTGCACTATAAGTGTTAAAAAAAGCATAAGTCGTTAACGGTAAAGTACGTTGTTCAGGTGATAATAGAATCAAACTCGGAAGCAAATAGTCATTCCAAATCCATAAAACATCTAATACTACAATTGTAGTTATAACAGGTTTTAATAATGGAAAAACTATTCTAAAAAATGTCTGAATTTTATTACATCCATCTATTAAAGCAGCCTCTTCTAATTCTATCGGAATTCCTTTTATAAATCCGTGAAACGTGAACGTAGCAAATGGTGTACCAAATCCTGCATACATAAAAATAAGTGTAAGTTTATTATTTAACAGATTTAAATTACCATATATAGCTACTAATGGTATCATTATTGTTTGAAATGGTATTAACATTGAAGCTATCATTGTTGCAAATATCATATTATTAATTTTCCATTTCTCCCTAACAAATAAGTAAGCTGCCATTGAGGAAATTAATATTATTATGACTGTGCTAACAGAAGTCATAATAAGTGAATTTAGAAAACTTTTTAAAAAATTCATTTTATGAAATGCGTCTATATAATTATCAATATTCATTTTGCCGGGTAAAGCAAAAGGATTTTTAACAAATTCTTCTGTACTCTTAAATGAATTTAGCAATATTAATAAAAAAGGCGTTAAATAGAATATCAAAAGAATATATATCAACACATTTTTAACTAATTCCTTGGTTTTCTCAGCCTTCATTTCTAAGCTTCCACCTCCATCTTTTTGGTAAAATATACCTGAATACCTGTTGCAATAGCTACTATAAAAAATAAAACTATAGCTTCAGCCTGACCTGTACCATATTCCTGCGACGAAAAAGCTTTCTGGTATATATGCATTGCAATCAATTGAGTAGCACCGTATGGTTCCCCTTTTGTGAGTGATAAATTCAAATCGTACGTCATAAAACTTCTGGAAATTGAAATAAATAAACAAATAACAAATGCAGGTATCATTAGAGGAATAGTAACATACCATACCTTTTTAAAGCCTGTTGCCCCATCAATTTCTGATGCTTCTAACAGATCTGATGGAACACTCATAAATCCCGCAATGTAGATTAACATTAAATACCCAGAATATTGCCATACGCTTACCACAATAAGTCCCCATATTGCTCTATTTTCATCTGTCAAGATCGAGGTAGATAGCCAATCAATATTTAATGCCTGACCTACTTTTGTTAAAACATCTGCAAAAATAAATTTCCAAATATAACCCAAAATTATACCACCAATAAGATTTGGAGTAAAAAATCCTGCTCTTAATATATTTTGATATTTAATACCACTCGTTAGGATATATGCCAGGAAAAATCCCATTATATTACTCAATAATACAGTAAAAACTACATATTTGATAGTTATATATACTTTTGAGATAAAATCTGGATCCTTAAATATTGATACATAATTTCTAATACCAATGAACTTATGCGTTGCAGATATTCCATCCCAGTCTGTAAATGTCAAGTAAATTCCATATATAAATGGTACAATTACTACTGCAAAAAAAGGAATTAATGCTGGAATTACAAAAAACATAAAATTACTTATTTTTTTTATTCTTGAGTTAAAATTGTTCATAACAGTAAATCACCCCATCTAATAGAACTTTTAATAATCTAATTAAAAGAAAATGATTTTTTAAAATTATTTATTATTATATCTTCGTTATATTTATGCAGCCCCTTTCAAAATCACCTATCTAAACAGCTAAAATTACAAACGAGGTACCTCCCCTACTCAATTCTTTTTTGTTTTATCAATTACAATTTTCAAAGGAGGTACCTCATAATAAAATCATATTATTTATTTGCTTTTGATTTCCAATAATCTTCTATTTCTTTAGCCAATTGTTTTCTATCGATCTTACCTGCTAAATACTTTTGCATAGATGCTCCTGTCTTCTCCCAAAAATCTAATGGTAATGGATTATATACATATGCGCCTATATTGAGAACTAAACCTTTCTTTACATATTCAGCCGTGGACGATACCAATGGATTGAGTCCAGTTTTGTCAAAATTCTTATAAGGCATTAAGAAACCTGCATCGTGGTAGAATTTTTGACCTTCTTTAGTAGCATGCATCCACTCCAGAAGCTTTTTAGCTGCTTTTTGCTTTTCTACAGAATTTTGAGATTTATCAATTACTTGAACCTTAGGAGCTGAATAAGCTATCTGAGTATTACCATAATCATTTGGATTATTACTCCATGGTACCGGAATTAATCCAAACTCCTTATCTTTATTCTTAATAGTATTCATAACTGTCCACGCCCAATCGCCCATGAAAAATGTTGCACACTTACCTTGCGCAAAGTCCTGGACATCCTTAAAATAATCTGCTACCAATGGATCTTTTTTTCTTAAATTGTACTTCTTTAATAAATCAAATGTATCCATATATCCATTAAATATTTTATTTTCTATTAACTTCACTTTCCCCTTCTTTAAGTCCTCTATAAACTTCATCCCATCTTCCATCTTTCTCGACTGCGCACTATATACCAAACCTAAATAGTGTGCTCCCAACGACCAGTTAGCTCCATGAATTAATGTCGGTGCTACACCTATCTTCTCTATCTTCTTAAATAAATTCTCTAAATCATTCCTCGTCCTGATACTATATGGATCAAATTTCCCTCCTATCGCCTTTTCTACTACCCTCTTGTTGTACAATAGTCCATAACCTTGAACAGAAAATGGAATACCTATTATTTTCCCATTATCCATTCCTGCATAAAGCGCATCTTTCTCAATTAAACTAAGCCACTTATCAGTCTTAGGATCAAATTCAAGTAACTTATCTTTAAACAACCTTGCAACACCCGCATCAATATTTGCTGCTGATGGCGCATTGCCCGAAGCGTAGAGTGACTGAAGTTTCTCAAGTTGCCCTTCTCCAACACCAATCGGTATTAATTCTACCACTATATTAGGATTCAATTCATGAAATCTTTTAAACATTTTCTCAAACATTGTATTCACTTCTGCTGAGGTACTGTAATAAGTTAATTTAATAACTTTTGATGAAGCCGCATTTGCAGTTAAATCGAACTGTGTTGAAAATAGGATTACACCAATTAAAAATGTCATTGCAACCATAAATGCCAGACACCTTTTCATAATTAGTAAAACCTCCTTTTAACTCAATATTTTTATTTTTTAGCAGGGTTCACAACTCTTATATATTGTGAACCCTGCTTTAGCACATAACTTACTTATTCGCTTTTGATTTCCAATAATCTTCTATTTCTTTAGCTAACTGTTTTCTATCAATCTTACCCACTAAATATTTTTGCATAGATGCTCCTGTCTTTTCCCAATAATCCATTGGTAAAGGATTGTAAACATAAGCACCTATATTAATTATTAAACCCTTCTTTAAATACTCTGTTGTTGCTAAAGCCAAAGGACTTACAGGTTTTGGAGCATTTTTATAGGGCAAATTAGCACCCGTGTTATTAATATAATTTTGACCCTCTTTTGAAGTCATCATCCATTCGACTAGCTTTAAACCAATCTGTTGCTTCTCTTTACTGTTCTGAGATTTATCAATTACAAAGACTTTTGGAGCTGAAGCAGGTATCTGAGTATTACCATAATCATTTGGATTATTACTCCATGGTACTGGAATTATTCCAAATTCTTTATCTCTATTTTTTAAATCTTTTATAACAGCCCAAGCCCAATCGCCCATGAAAAATGTTGCACACTTACCTTGCGCAAAGTCCTGGACGTCTTTATTATAATCTGCTACCAATGGATCTTTTTTTCTTAAATTGTACTTCTTTAATAAATCAAATGTATCCATATATCCATTAAATATTTTATTTTCTATTAACTTCACTTTCCCCTTCTTTAAGTCCTCTATAAACTTCATCCCATCTTCCATCTTTCTCGACTGCGCACTATATACCAAACCTAAATAGTGTGCTCCCAACGACCAGTTAGCTCCATGAATTAATGTCGGTGCTACACCTATCTTCTCTATCTTCTTAAATAAATTCTCTAAATCATTCCTCGTCCTGATACTATATGGATCAAATTTCCCTCCTATCGCCTTTTCTACTACCCTCTTGTTGTACAATAGTCCATAACCTTCAATTGAAAAAGGCACACCTATTATTTTCCCATTATCCATTCCTGCATAAAGCGCATCTTTCTCAATTAAACTAAGCCATTTTACTGTTTTAGGATCAAATTCAAACAACTTATCTTTAAACAATCTGGCAACACCCGGATCAAGAAGTGAAACAGTTGGAGCATTGCGTGAAGCGTAGAGTGACTGAAGTTTTTCCAATTGCCCTTCTCCAACACCAATCGGTATTAATTCTACTTTTACATTTGGATTTATCTGGCTATATCTTTTGAACATTGTTTCAAATACAGTATTTATTTCTGCTTTGGTGCTGTAGAAAGTTATTTTAGTTAATGAAGATTTAGCAGATACTTTTGATGAAACGTTGATACCTATCACTAGAGAAAACATAAAGGCAACTACTAACAAAACAGATATTATTCTTTTCATACACCTTCCTCCTCTCTCTGTATCCTATTTTAACAAGTGCCTTTAAAAATATTTAAATTTTTATTATTTCATCTTACACCACTCATATCACCCCTTTCTATTAATTTTCAGCAAGCAAATATCTCCTCAAGTCATATATAAATAGTCGAGTCATAAGCCCTTAACTTTTAAATATCTTAATTAAATATGATATTTCATTTTACATTTTAACAAAAACACATCAATATGTCAATCGGTTGATATATAAAACATAAATAATTTGTTGTAAGTTATAAATAATTTTTAATTTTAAACAACCCACCTATATTTAAATTTCAAAGGCTTCTTCAAGTTTAAGTTCCCTGAGTTTGCCATTTTTGTCTGTATATAAAACTTTAAATTTATATTCTTTTAGGTCTGCAATAAACGTAGTTATATAATCTCCTTTTTGCCACCTTATTTTAATCTCATGTTCATTTTCTGGTTCAATAATAAATACTTCACCATCAAATGCCGGATACTTATTTCTAAACCTCATTAAATTATATAATTTTTGCAACATGGGTTTTCTTACAGATTCATCTATTTCTTCTATTTTATAATTGTGTCTGTTTATGTCTCTACCGTGTTTAGTTTTTTCTACTAATTCGATGTCATTCTTACCCGCCAGTAAACCCACGTAATAAACTTGTGGAATACCTGGTGCAAAAATTTGAATTGCTCTTGCCAATAGATATGCTTCATCATTTTCTCCCAACGCTGAATAATAGGTACAATTAATTTGATATATATCAAGATTTTTGTAAAGACTACTACTATAAATTTTCTTTACATTTGCACCTTTCGTAAATAACAATTCCTTTGTTTCTTCAATCTCTTCATCAGTCATTAAGCCAACTACGTCAACCACTCCAATACCATCATGAGTATCCAATGTTGTAAATTGTTTCCGAGGGCAAATATTAAGCCAATTAAGTATATTTTTATTTTTATGAGTGTATATAGCATTTATAACCAGCATAGGAAGCGCAAAATCATATACCCAGTACCCTTTTTCAGATAATTTCATTTGATACATATAGTGTTCATGAACTTCTGGTAATATATCTACATTCTTATCTCTTAATACATTTTTGCAATAATCCAGAACTTCCCAGATATCTGGCTCTACAAAAAAGCAATTAGTACCAACTTTTTTAGTAACATATGCTACTGCATCTAATCTAATTATTGATGCTCCTTTTTCGGCTAAATATTCTAAATTTTCTTTTATAAATTTTTTTGTTATATCTGAATTAAAGTTAAGATCAATTTGTTGTTCATCAAATGTACACCATATTTTTTCTTTCGAACCATCCTCAAATTCTATCTCAACATATGGGTCTCTGGGTTTTCTTTTGTATATTAAATCTAACTCTTCCCTTGTTGGCTCACCATTAGGCCAAAATTCTTTATATCTAATAAACATATCTTTATAAGGCGATTTATCTTTATTTTTTATAAAATCTTTAAAATACTTGCTTTCTGCCGAAATATGATTTATCATAAAATCAAACATTAAATAGTAGTTTTCTTTTAATTCAAGAATATCATCCCAATTACCAAATTGTGGATCAACAATTTCATAAGTAATTGGAGCAAATCCCCTATCCGCACTGGAAGGATAAAAAGGTAATATATGAATACCTCCAATAACGTCCTTAAAGTATTTATTCAAGACCATTTTTAATTCTTTTAGATTCGAACCCAAACTATCCGGATAAGTTATTAGCATTACTTTGTTCTTTAATGTCATTTTGTACCCCCTAAATATTGATGTTTCATTTTTTGATATAATAAGTAAATGGTTCCTTGGAATTAATAAATTCTATATTTACTTCTTTGATAAATGATCTGAGAAAATCAACCAAATACTTCATTCCAAACTCTTCTGTTCTTTCATGCCCCAAAACAATCATTGCTTTATTTAATCCCATTGCTGCCGCATCGCGGACATATGCACACAAAGTCCATTCATATATTTCCCCACATATTATCACATCTATATTATTCTCTCTCATAAAAATCATTGGCATTTCCTCAGATCCCAAACCTAAGCTACCACCGCCAACTAAAATTCCAACATTATTACATTCAATATCTGTATTTCCTATTATTCTTATTACATCCATATCTAATTTTTTAGCAATAAAATCAATCAAATCTTTAAAGTGCACTCTGGGTATTCTATAAATATGAGGTCTTTCATACGTATTATCTAAGAAATTCTCCCAACCCAGTTCTTTTATTAGCCCTTTATAAATCAAATCCCCATGTGTCATATGCATATAATCGTGAAATCTGAATATTGATATACCAAATTCATCTAACAACCTTTTTTTCTTTAAATATACTTCATCATTCTCAACCCAATCCAATCTGTCATTTCCTGTAAAAAAAGTTGGTTCATGTGTTATTATCAAGTTAAGTCCTCTTTGTGCTGCTTCTTTAATTACATCAACTGTAGCCATAAAAGTTGTACATATACCCTTTACATCCATTTCCCAATTACCATAAATCAGAGTATCTGTTTTTGTCTCAAAGTTACAATCATTACAAGCTTCAAAAATCTTTTGCACAACCTCTTTTACCTTCACTGGTTTTTTCTCCCTTCTAAATATGTTTAACTTTTTAGCAACCATTCCATAGCTTTTTGTATATGTCTATTCCAGAAATCCCAATCATGTGCTCCGGGTTCTTCTATATAAGTAACATTAATTCCTATTTCCTTTAAGTGGTTATAGCATTCTCTATTCTCTTCAATCAAGAAATCTTCCGTCCCACAAGCCATGTATATTTCAGGTATAAACTCTCCTTTCTTCACTAAATCCTTAGCTAATGCTTCAATGTCTTTATCACTTCCTATCAATTTATCTAAATCCCCAAATACTCTCCTATAATAATAGTAATCTGCAATCAAATCTTTGTAATCCTGTTTTATTCCTGCAATTTTCTTAATAATAATAGCAGAAGAAAGAGCAATAATTTTTCCAAAATTATTATGATACTTTAACCCATTTCTTAATGCTCCATAACCTCCCATTGATAATCCACCGATGAATGTATCATCTCGGTTTTTGCTTAGAGGAAATATTCTTCTTGTATATTCAACAAGCTCACTCCCAATAAATTCCCCGTAATATTCACTTTTTTCTATATCATCCAAATAGAAGCTATTGTGACCTGAGGGCAAAAATACTGCAATATTATTTTTGTAGGCTAACTCTACAATTCTAGAACCCCATAGCCAATCAGAATAATTTCCTGTATAACCGTGCAAAAGATAAAGTGATTTCAATCCTGCGTCAGGAATATCTTTTGCAATTTCTTCAGGACCATCACCTGGAATTATTGCTATAAACGTAGTAGCTTGTTTCAGTGTCTTAGCATAAAAGTTTACCTGCATGATTGCCATAAAAAAACCACCCCTTTTGATTTATTTAATTAATTTTATTATTAACCCTTTATTGCTCCCATAACCATTCCCTTTGTTATAAATTTAAGCAAAAATGGCAACGCTATTAAAATTGGAAGAATGCCAATCACAGCCATTGCCATTCTTAACGCTGTACTTGGCAACTTTACAACGTTAGCACCTAATAAAGTACTTGCTTGGCTTGATTGTAAAAATGTAATATTATTTATTAACCTTATTAATAAATTTTGGATACCATATAACTTAGGATTATTAATATAATAAAGTGCATTAAGCCAATCATTCCAGTATGTAAGTCCTGTCATTATACCTACTGTAATCAATACTGGTAAAGACATGGGAAGGATAATTACTCTAAACACTCTCAATTCGGTTGCCCCATCTATTTTGGCAGCTTCTATAACTGCCTCTGGAATATTAGAAGAAAAATAATTTCTTATAATGAATATATTAATTGCATTTACCAAATAATTAGGTACAATCAGTGCAAAAATTGTATCTGTAATATGGAAAAATCTTGTCCACATTAGATATGAAGGCACAATTCCACCATTGAATAATAGAGTAAACAATACAATAAATGTTAATACTTTTCTGTATTTATTATTTTTCCTATATATTGCATATGCATAACCCGCACTTATGATTGTATTTATTAATGTTCCAATAATTGTCACAAAAATTGAAATTCCATATGCTCTGCCAATTATATCCCACTGACTTAATAAAAAGATATATGCATCTAAACTAAATCTTTTTGGTAATAAAGAATAACCATAACGTACCAAAATATCTTCATTTGTAAATGATGCGCTTATAATCAAAATAAAAGGTAATATCGTAATTATTAAAGTCGGTATAAGAATAGCAAATGATAACAATCTAAATGAATCATAAGTAATTTTTAGTCGCTTCATAATTGCCTATTTTCCTCCTTTAAATAGCTGTTAAAACAGAGCATTTTCTGGATTTATCTTGCGAACTATTGCATTTGCAACAATAACGGTTATAAATCCTACAACAGATTGAAACAAACCGGCAGCTGAAGCCATACCTACATCATATGTCTGCATTAAAGCTCTATAAACATAAGTATCAATCGTCTGAGTTACGTCATATAACGCACCTGAATTCATAGGAACTTGATAAAACAAACCAAAATCTGAATTAAATATCCTTCCTACACTCAACAATACCATTACAATAACAATTTGTTTTAGCATCGGAAGTGTTATATAACAAATTTGTTGAAACTTATTAGCACCATCTATTTTTGCGGCTTCATATAGACTTTCATCAATACTCATTATGAAAGCAGCATAAATTACAGATAAGTAACCTGCATTCTTCCATAGAAATACTATTATCAAAATAAATGGCCAATATTTGGGTTCCTGATACCAATTCATTTCTTGTATACCAAAAATTTTACCTAACGTTTTATTTATAAATCCGTATTCTGGACTCAGAAATGCATACACAATATATGACACTACTACCATTGAAATTAGATTTGGCAATATCATACCAGCTTGAATAAATTTAAAGGTTCTTGTTTCTTTTATCTCAGCCAACAAAATTGCAATTCCTACTGCCACAATAGTCCCAAAAATTATGAATGCTAAATTATAAAGTATTGTGTTTCTTATCATGATATATGCATCTGCTGTCATAAATAAAAACTCAAAATTTTTAAAACCTACCCAATCACTTTTGAAAATACCTTTTGAATAATCAAAGTTCTTAAATGCAATAAAAATACCAAACATAGGTATATAATTATTGATAATTAAGTATACTAACGCTGGCAATGCTAATAAAAGAACTGACATAGTTTCTTTTCTTTTTCCCATTAATCTTCCTCCGATTGGTAAGTTTCTAAATAATTTTTAAAAATCTTTCTGAACTCCTCCCCATGCTTTATAAAGCACGGGGAGGAGTTTTTTAATAATTACTTTTTCTTGTTTTCTGAAATCCACTGATTAAGTTGAAGTTGTTTTTCCTTTATTATTTTATCTGCTCCAGCTCTCTTTAAAGCATTTATAAATTGTGGAATAGTAGTATCAGGATCTACTGAACCACAAACTAATGCTGGTAAATATCTATTAATTACATTATTTACTGTACTAATTTCTGTTCTAACTTTTTCTGGATCAAATATAAAACCAAAATATGGAGATCTTGGAGTAGTCTTATTTTCTTTAATTCTGAATAAAACATCTTCCCAACTGACGTTACCCAATTGATATTGCAGAGATTCAGACCCTAATACACCTGAACAGAGATGTGCGGTATATGGGACATCCGCCGCTGTTTTACCCTTTGGAAATGTTACATGATGTTCATCTACCTTAACATAGCATGTACCTTCGATACCATAAAGAAGAGTGTTCAAAATATATTTATCAGTATAGAGAATATTTAAAAATTTCATAGCAGCTTCTGGTACTTTTGATCTCTTATTAATCATCCATACTACTTGGTTTACAGCTCTTGTATCAAAATAATCAGTGTATGGTGGAGCTATTCTCTTTGAACCAATATTCTTCCCCCATTGGGCACTGAACACTTTACCAATTTCTTTCCCACTATAACCTCCCATAAACGAAAATCCTCTACCCGTACTTACAAGCACTGGCTGTCCTGTAGTAGTAGTAGCTGCATCTTTTTGAATATACCCTTTTTTGTACCAATCGCGCATTATTTTTACTCCATATTTAAACTCATTAGTTTCATAAAGATTAACTACTTTATTACTATTACCTATTAAAACACCTACTCCAGTTGAATCAGTCAAAAAATCTATTCTATAACGACATCTTAAATACCAAATAAGTCCTGTGTCCGATGGATTAACATTTATTGGCCCAAAAGGTACAACATCAGGATGCTTTTGTTTTACAGCACGAAATACCTTATCCAAATCTTCAATTGACTTAACCTGATCAGGTGATATTCCAGTCTCTTTTAACATGTCAGCATTATATATCCATGTAGCAGGTATTGCAAAAGCTTTATTTACAGGAACAGCATACACGTGTCCTTTCATTGTAACAGCTTTCATCCAATCCGGTCCAAAGTCTTCATCTAATTTCTTTTTCAAATCTTGACCATACTTCTTTATAAGATTTTCTAAAGGATATGCAGCGTTTTTAGTTACGAAGTAAGGAAATTGACCTAAATCGGGAAGAAACAAATCCATTTGTGCTCCACTTGATAGATTTAAATTTACTCTCTGAGAGTATTCAGAGGGCCCATAAAGTTGCAAATCAATCTCTACATTGGCTTTTTTTCTCAACACATCGTTGACAGCTTTTTCTACAAAACTATAATCGTCAGGAATGTTATTAAAAGTAATCAATGCAAAAACTACCTTATCAACTTTGTTTGAAGCAGCTGAACTTTTAGCTGAAACACTAATATTAGTGCCAACTGTAATTAAAAAAGCTACTAATAAAATTATCAAGAAGAAAGAAATAAAACTTCTGAGCTTGAAAAAACACTTTAACATAGCTCTTGCCTCCCTTTTTCTTTTTTATAAAACATTCATTGGTTTTAAAACCAATGAATTCCGTACAAAAATTAGCTCCACTGTTTATAAACAGAAATTTAAATTACAACAATGAAATAAAGCTTTTGTAAAACTAATTTTAATTTAATTTTAACATATAGACTACTATGTGTCAAGCGGTTGATATATAAATTTTGCACACAATCTAAAAAATACATTCAAAAGTAGAACAGATTGTAAAACTGCATTTGTAAAAAATCATATTAATACTCAATAGTATCATAAGTAGCATATATTTAAACTACAAAACAGGAAAAAGACAGGTTTCAATATTTAAAGATTAATCGAGTAAAATTATAAAATGCATGATCAAATATCGATGCATCATGAGTTGCACCCTCAACAGGAATCCAAAAATGGTTTACTTTTTTCGATATGAGCAATTTATGCATATCTTCAACACGACTATATAGAAAATCTTTTGTCCCTACAGTTATATACAGAAGCTTTAATTTTGTGTTATAATATATTGCATTTTTAACCAATTTTGGGGAATATGCAGGTGCTATCCCTCCTACATAAGCAAAATAATCTATAAAATAATCTAAACCAATAGTAAGCGCTTGACCTCCACCCATTGAAAATCCTACAATTGCCCTATGTTCTCTTCCTTTGTATACAGAAAAGCTTTTTTCTATAGATGGTATTAGATAGTAAATTAAATCATAATGGAAGTTATAAAATGCATTTACATTTTCTAAACTAAACATACTTTCAAAATCCTTTGGCCTTGAATCATCAGGTTTAGCTCGACAGTTTGGAAATACTACTATCATATCTTCAAGTTGACCTGTTGCATATAAGTATTCAAGAATGTTTTCAGGAGCCGCTGCTTCTAATAATTCTGTTTCATCTCCTCCAATTCCATGTAAAGCATATAAAGTATTATATCTCCTCTTGCTTGTATAATTCGGTGGTAACCAAACCATGGCTCTTCTTATGGTTTTAGTATACCCTGAATAATACTTAAATTCCTTTAATGTTCCATGTTCATATCTATGATTATATTTATTAAACCCTTCAGGAGGATTCCAATCAATTTTAGCATTATAATTTACAACCGGCTGGAATCGAAATAATTGATTATTTTCATTATTCTGTTCTTCTAGAACACACAATGCTCCATTCATTTTACTAAAGTTTGAAACAGTCAAAGCCAAGTCATTATACTTGTTTTTTATAATATAGCAATCTTTTTTTATTTCTTCTATTTTCCATTTTTGAGTATCCGAATTATTATCGCCTCTAATACAAATTCCAACTTCATTATTTTGAGATTCTTGATAGACATCCAAAACTCTTTCATTGACAATATTCTTTATTTTATAATACCCTTCTTCATCAGATATTAACAACCATTTTTGCTTATTGTCACCCACATAACTATTCTGTATTATCAAAACAGCATCCTCTAAGTTACTACTTTGTGGCTGTAAACATTTACCCGAACTGATGGAGTATATTACATAAGCAGTTAGTATATTCTCTTTACTTGAAAAATTTTTTGAAAATGAATGAATATCTGCTTTTGAAAAAACAAACTGATTTGATAATACTATAGCTAATATTATACATAAAGCAACAATTTTAATAAACTTTTTAAGCACTGTTATTTCCTCCCTATTTTTGGATAAAATTTTTTCGGATAATATTTTTTTTTATTGATATTTAATAGCATAAAAATATTAAAAAACAATCATATAACCACCTCCTCGTATCATATAATTATCAAATCACTTAAAACTTCATATCTCAATTGGTACATTAAATTATCAGTACCAATTGATTACTGGAAACTCATCTTGGTTGTGTACCTTTCTTTAAATACTCACTTCTCAAAAATTGAATATTAAAATTGACTGCTACAGTTTAAATTTGCCCTTTATCTTTGGTAAACTAAAATCAGAAAAAGTTTAAGCCTGATTTAGTTTATTTGGATATTTTTGATCACCTCCTGCTGGACGTGCTTTGATATCTGCACGCCACAGCTCGCGAAAGACTGAACCCCAAAGGATTACATGAGTAATGTTTACTCGTTTGCTGTGCACTGGCAGTTTACCACATCTGATTTGAGCATGTCAGATGTGTGCACCCTGTAAACTGTTCCGTAGCTCTAATATCGGCGAGGCTGCTATTGTCATGTAATCCCCAGGGATAAAGGGCTTAATACTTTTTCTTACCCACTACACTTGCAAAAAGGAGGTCTTCAAATTGCCAAATACTTTAATCGTGGGCATTGATATCAGTAGTCAGTCAAATTCTATCTTCTTCATCGATGATGCCGGAAATCACTTGATTAAAAAACCTTTTTCCTTGCCTAACCATCAAGAAGGTGCTAACGAATTAATCAAAAGAGTTATTGATTGCCTCAGCCAGTATAATCTATCCTATGTTAAATTCGGCATGGAAGCAACTTCACATTACGCTTGGCATCTGCATTTGTATCTTGCTTCTTCATCTGAACTGCTGCCATATAAACCAACTTTTTATGTCCTCAACCCAAGCGTCGTCAAAGGCTTTAAAAAAATCTACACTTTCTTGCCTAAAACAGATAGCATCGATGCAATTATCATCGCTGAATGCGTTAGGTTCAGTAAGCTAAATCCAACACCTTTGCCTGATTTTAAATATGCTGCGCTACAACGCCTTACCAGAATGCGCTACCACCTTGTTCATAATCTAACTCGCGAAAAAAACAGAGCTCTCAATCTCATATACCTTAAATTCTCCACTTATTCTCAAGAGTGCCCATTTTCAGATATCTTCGGTAAGGCATCTTGCGCTATCATCGAAAACTTTACACCTGACGACATTGCCTCCATGCCCTTAGAAGATTTAATTAAGTTCGTATCCGATAACGGCAACAATAGACTCTCAGATGTCAATAAAATTGCTGAAATACTTAAAACCGCTGCTAAGCGTTCATACAGATTACATCCTCTGTTGGCTGAGTCAAATAGCTTAGCTTTGTCTATGACTCTTGAAAACATTAGATTTATGCAAGAACAACTTAAAAAACTCGACAAAGAAATCTCAAAACTTCTTAAAGCTTTCTCTCAAACATTAACAACCGTCCCTGGCATAGGTGACGTTCTTGCAGCCGGCATCATCGCTGAAATCGGTGATATTAAACGCTTCAAAAATGAAGCTGCTTTGGCAAAGTACTCTGGCTTGGTTTGGAGTCAATACCAATCAGGCAACTTCAATGCCCAGGAAACCTCATTGGCTAAGTGTGGTAACCAATATCTGAGATACTATCTTGTTGAGGCTGCTAACTGTGGGCTGTAGCACACAGTACGCTACAAAGCCTTCTACAACAAGAAGTTCTCAGAGGTTGACCTGTCATCAGCATAAACGTGCCCTCGTCCTCACCGCAAGACGATTAATTCCTCTGATCTTTGCAATGCTCAGCAAAGGTCAAATATATCAAGAAAGAGGTGATGTTTACAATACTTAGTTAGTCCCAATTTTTTAATTTAATAATCTTTCCCAAACAAGTTGCCAGTTAAATTTTTCCATACTGAGCGGCTCGGTATTCTATTGTCTTTTTTGCCCTAATTATCTAAAAAATTTTTTTAAAAAACCCCCTTGACATTATACCGTTTGTCTTTAAAATTTGTTATCTATTAGCCTTTTGCAGAAACGCTCAATATGAGCGTTATCAAGCTTTATAAAAATTCAAAAAAGTCTGGTCTCCCTCCTCATAGTTGTAGTAAAATATGATTATATAAAACAAATTTAACACTATGAGGAGGGTTCCAACATGTTAAACAACAAACCTAAACAACTTTCTTTCTTAGACCTATTCTCCCACCTAAAGGCTTCGGCTCTTCACAAGCCTGAAAGCCTTTTGGGCTTATTTAATAAGTTTATCGACTTATCCAACTACATACCTTCTTCTTTCTACAACGCTTACTACAAATACTTCGGTAAGCATAGACAATTCTCCTTAGAATCTATGCTTCTAAAGCTTCTTTGTCCAAAAATTACTCAAACTCAATACCCTTACCCAGCTTCGCGCTGTTCTCCTTATACTGCCATGAACTTCGTTCTTTCTGTAACCTAAATAGCAATGTTCCACCTATTTCAACCTTCTCGCGCTTCAGAAAAATCTTCAACAACGAAATCCAAAAACTTTTTCAAAATATCTCTATCCATACACACAATATTTCTATTAGGCAGTCCCCTGAACTTGCTTCAATCTTAATCTTCGATACAACTGGCATCGTCCCACAGGTCCGTGAAAATAACCCTAAATTCATTCACTCTCTCTTGAAAAATACCTCAAAAGCTAACCCGCAGCTCTCTTCTGACAAAATCTACTCTCTTGTCTATTCTTCCTTGCCTAAAACTGCAAATAGCTTTTTCTAATATCCGTCTTATGTTCGTAAATGGCCATTTCTGCTGGGCTTTAAAATTCGCTGTCATTACCAATGCTCTCGGTATCCCTTTGGCTTTAGTTCCTCTGTTTGACTCTGATTTTACTTCTACTGACCCTCTGCAACATAAGGCTATCTCTGACTCTAAAGCTTTATTTCCCTCGCTTGAAACTCTATTCTCTTATATTCCTCAAAATTTCTCCACTTTCATCGCTGACAGCGCCTTGGATTCACATAACATCTATTCAACTTTAAAAAATACTTTCAACTTCTCTAAAATAATTATCCCTCTAAATCCAAGAGCCTCTAAAAATACTACACCTACATCAAGCCCTAATATCGTTATTTCTGAAGATGGTGTCCCTATCTGCAAAAAGTTCAATCAACCTTTTAAACCTGAAGGCAAATGTCAGGGTAAAAATCGTTCTGTCCGTCTTAAATGGACTTGCCCTATGTCTTCTTACAAAGATGGCAAACGTATTTTGCTTTTGCCCTCAGCCTTGTACTACCTCTAAATCTGGCAGCAATAGTCTACACTTACCCTGACGATTTTCGCTCTTTCCCAGGTCTGAGCAGAAATTCTCAAGAGTTTTTTGACCTCTACAATAAACGTGTCGCTGTAGAGCAGACTATTTATCACCTAAAATCCTGTATTGGCTCCGATGTCATCTGTACTTATGACCATATTTCTATCTTCTCTGATTTCTTACTCTCTGCAATTATTTACTCACTTTTGTTTATCCTTGCTCACAATATCAAACTCTATTGTTCTAAATTAACTATCAAAAAGCTTAACAAACTCAAAAAACTTATCGCTTAAAACTACAATTTTTCTTAAATTATTAATCTA
>Ga0207430_10212_pt1 | contig 19929 bp, 19 predicted proteins | sample YelNatsi3bottle8_FD_187544 | JGI IMG/M metagenome (GOLD analysis project Ga0207430, IMG submission 187544) | Hot spring thermophilic microbial communities from Obsidian Pool, Yellowstone National Park, USA - site 3 bottle 8 (SPAdes) (version 2) | ecosystem: Environmental > Aquatic > Thermal...
TTTTACATTAATTTCCATCAGCTTATTGCGTGATGGTTAGCTTTGCTATGCCCTTTTTTAGGTTATTTTATTAAATTTTTTTTTGAATTTTTTTTATCACCCTCTTGACATATTACCGAAATACTTTGTATTAACCGAGGTAAATTTAAACCAAAACAGCGACAAAACTCCACCAAAAAGCGCAACAGCTAAAATAGGTAATTTCAAATATTCCACCATTAAAAATCCTAATAGAAAAATACCTAAATAAATCTTTTCTTTAATTATCATATTTAGCAACAATCCAATACCTAAAGCTGGTAGCATACCACCTACTACTTGTAGATAATGATTTATGAATGGTGGTATAGAAGTTACCAAATTCTCCAGAAATCCTTTTCCCAGGTATAAGATAACCAATGCTGGAATAAACCTTAAAGCAAAATTCACTATTTGAGGTAAAATATTCATTAATGCTACACCCTTGTAATCTGCTCTTTCCGCATATCTATCTGCCTTATGTGCGAAATATACATTAATGACCCAAATTGTATTCCAGATTAATACACCAATTAAACCTACTGGAACTGCTAAGGTTGGTGCTAACTTAGGATCTAGATTTGATAAAATAACTAGTGCAGTAGTCAAATATCCTATATAATCCACATCAAAGGGCATTACCGCTCCTGGGGTAATAATTCCTATATACATTGCTTGAATTAATACACCAACTTCTAAAGCCTTTGGAAGATCACCAAGTATAATGCCAACTAATGCTGCTGCTATTAAAGGACGTCCTAAGGTATAAAAACCACCTGTAGTACCCAAAAACCATGGAGCACCAATTGCACCTAAGTAAGCCAACAAAGCTATTATCATCAACTTAATAATCATTTATTTCCCCTCCTATTTGAAAAATTTGGTTCTTTCTTTTTCCCAGGTATAAGACGGAGTATCAGGTACAAGTTGAAAAATAATTTTAACACCTTTTTTATGCAATTCTTCAATTATGTTTATATCTTCTTTTGTCAAAAATATATTATGTGTTATTTCAAATTCACCTCCTTCCTTTTTTGAAACATTACCAATATTTACAAATTCAAATTTAATACCCATTTCATATATTTTTTTTAACAATATAGGATATCTTATAACTATTAAATTATTTTGACCATCAACATTCTTAAGTATTTCTCCTGATCCTTCGAGTGTGCAAATATAAGTCTTATAATTTTTTGGTACAGACATTGACATGATAGACTTAAGAGTGGGGTTATTTGCAGTTTTATCATCTATCACAATAATATTCTTGATGCTTAAATATCCTGCCCATTTTGTAATTATTTGACCATGAATTAATCTGTCATCAACTCTAATATAATTTGGCATATCCATCCTCCTATAATATCCGCTTTAATATTCACTTTTTAACTCTACTTCAATAGAATATCTATCCCATCGCAAAATCGACTCAGCATATTCAAAGGGAATGTTATCTTTTGTAAATGTTAATCTCTTTACACTAAATGCTGGAACTCCTTTTTTCTGTTTTAATAAAGTGTATAAGTCTTTTTCATTTAATATAGAAATACTATACTCCTCTCTTGCTGCATAAGGTTGTATACCAATAGTTTCTAATAATTTGTACAATGATTGCATTTGTTCTATTTGTTTAGCATCTAAATTAGTCAAAATTTTGCTTGGCAAATACGACGTCTGAATTGCAATAGGTTCTCCGTCAGCCAATCTTAATCTTTTAATCTTAGTTATTAATTCTTCCGAATTTAAATTTAATTTTTCTGCAATAAAACTATCTAATATAACTTTAAACTCTAATAATTTTGTTTCAGGTTCTAAACCTTTTTCTTTTAATTCCTCAGTAAAACTCATTAAATTAAGTATTCTGCTTATTTTAGGTCTTGCAACAAAAGTACCCTTCCCTTGAATTCTATACAAGTAACCCTCATTAACTAAGTCCGATAATGCTTTTTTTATTGTAATTGAGCTAACATTATACAATTTAATCAGTTCATTTTCACTTGGTATTTTTTCATTGATTTTATAAACCCCCTCTTTTATCTTTCTAATAATATCTTCTTTAACTTGATGATAAAGTGGTATCGGCAATTGTTTGTTGATAATAATCATCATCTCCTTGTTGCATATTATTATAATATGTTGTTATGTTATTATAATAACTTTTTCTATAATATATATTCTACAAAAGTTTTAAAATTCCTGCTAAAAAATAATTTTTTTAAAAAATTTTTTAGTTAAACATTAAACAAGTTCATAACTGTCTGAAGAACATTTGTAATGATTGTACAAAAGAGCCTTTAACCTTGCGCATTTATGTTGTTAAAAGGGTTTCTCCTTTTTATACAATAATACCCTTTATTAGCCTTTCATACTATTTTAGTTGTCCATACTTTATATATTCCGTACTCTTTGAAGTTCATTCATTTAAACATATTATTCCTAAAAAATTATAGTATATAGGCCTTTAAAACCCACTTTAAGCATTGTTGTCCATTTTCTGGTGAATAACCATTTTGTAGTCAAATAATACAATGTCAAGTAAATAAATAAAAGATTGCAGTTATTAATAAAGTAGATTTTAAAGGCGTTATATAAAATTCTATTTGTATTCTAATAAATTTCTTGTTTTTAAAAAATATCTCAATATATTATTGAGTTTTCCAACTAATCAGCATTTCCTATTCTTTTAAGCCGGATATCAAAAAACCTTGTATATAATATTTTTGTAAAAACACAAATAACAAAAAGACTGGTATCACACTAATAGTCATTGCAGCACTTACTAAAGCTCTTGTTCTCGTAGGATCAAGGCTAGACTGCAACATTTGAATACCTACAGGCAAAGTTGCTAAATCACTATTTACAGTGTAAATCAGTAAAGACCATATAAATTCATTCCACTGACCAATAAAAGTAAAAATTGCTACCGTAGCTAAAGCTGGAAAAGTTAGAGGAGTAACTATTTGCCAAAAAATCCTAAATTCTGATGCTCCATCAATTCTAGCAGCTTCAATAAGTTCGTTTGGTATTTTAAGTATAAATTGTCTCATCAAGAAAATTCCAAATCCACTTACTGCAAAAGGTAGAATTAATGCTAACTGAGAAGTAGCCAATCCTGAACCGCCTTCTCCAAACAAATTATTCCCTCCAACTAAAGGAAAATGAGTTACAATATAGAAGTTAGGTATCAAAAACAAGAAAGCCGGAAACATCATTGTTATCAGAATTATCTTAAAAATTGTATTTTTACCAGGGAAATTTAATTTAGCTAACGCATATCCAGCTAAAGTACTAGTAAATAATACTGAGATAGTAACACTTAAACTTACAACAATACTATTAAAAAAGAGGCGTCCCATATTCATATTTCTAAAGGCTTCTTTGTAATTATCAAAATGGAAGGTTTTTGGCAATAAGACATAATATACACTTTTTAATTCTGAAGGTCCTTTAAAAGAAGTAAAAACCATATCTAAAAATGGAACAATCATCGTTATAGCACCCAATACAACAACCAACATCGAAATCCACGGAAATTTATTTTTCATCAATATTCTTCAACTCCTCCCTTTCTAAATATATACAACTGAATTAGAGTAATTAAAAATACTATAACAAACAAGATAAACGACATTGCAGTAGCTTTTCCCCATGATCCAAAAACAAATGCTTGGTTATACATTTCAAGCGCAGCAACATTTGTGGAATTTGCTGGACCACCTCCTACTCCTCCTAATCCTGACGTTGTCATTACCATTATTAAAGTAAAAGACTGTAATCCAGTTATTAATCCCGTAATTAAGACAAATAACATACTCGGACGAAGTAAAGGGAGTGTAATATACCAAAAATTTTGAAATATATTTGCCCCATCTATAGTTGCAGCTTCATAATATATCTCTGGAATTGCCTTTAATCCCGCTGAAAGAATCAAAACTGCTCCTCCAATACTAGCCCAAGCTGACACTACAACAATAGAAGTTAAAGCAATCTTAGGATCGTTCAAAAAATTAATTGGCTGAATTCCAATCTTATTTAATAATCCATTAATTAAACCATAGTTTGGATCATATAAAAACTTCCATATATTCCCTATTGCAACTACTGTAGTAACCATCGGAAGAAAATAAAGTGTACGCCAAAACCCCTCGAAGGGAAGTCTTGTAATCATAAAAGCAATTATAAGAGATGCAATAAAAGAAAGAATTACAGTTCCAAAAGCAAAGTATAATGTATTTATAAGAACCGGGTTAACAAAAGTAGAACCCCTGGAAAGTATTGCTTTATAATTTTCAATTCCAACCCATTTAATTAATGATAAGTCAAAACCACTCCATTCCGTAAAACTTAAGATAAAAGAAAACATAATTGGAATCAACCAAAAAATTAAATAAAATAAGATCGTAGGGAACAAAAAGAGATACGCCATCAATATTTCGTTTTTACGGTTTGTTAAACTCATTGCTTATCACTCCTTTCACATTTTAGTCAAGGAGAGGGAGATGCATACCTACCCTCTCCTTCTTTTCAGCATATTCATATTATTTTATTTGTATTTTTTCTAATTCTTGATTTATCTCTTTAGTAGCTGCTTCTAGTGCATCTTTAACTTTTTCGGAACCAGTCCAAACTGCCTCAATATGATTTTGCAAAATTGTTTTTATTTTCTGTCCAGGAACAACATTTAATTCGGGCACAGCATAGCTTAATGCATCAATAAATGGCTTATTATTTGGTTCCTCTAATTCTTTTTTGAGTGCATTTATATCAGATATTCGAGCTGGAATGATACTTAGACTAAGCAAAAAGTTACCTTCTGCCGTTCCACCATTCGCTTGTGGTTCTGAATTTAACCATTTAAGAAATTGCCATGCTTCTTCTTTGTGTTTAGACTTGCTATTAACACCGTAAAAGAAGCCATAAGATACTGAACCCTTATGTTTTCCATCAGGTGAAGGAATAGGAGCAACCCCTACATTCTTGTAATTTTCACCCATCAAAGTTTTTAATGAACTATTCCACCAGCCTGCGTTTATTACCATAGCAACCTTTTCATCTGGAAAACCTTTGAAAGCGTCAAAACTTATGTCTGTTATACCATCTCTAATAAATTTTTCCTCAAATTCTAACGCTTGAATAGCAGGTTGTGAAGTAAGATCAACTTTCCCATCTGTAACAAATGAACCACCAGCTGAATATACTAAGCTTAAGTAAGGATGTACAACAGCAGAATCCCAACCTTTTATTAAGCCAAAACCTTCTATTAAAATTTTACCAGCAGAATCTTTCTTTGTAACCTTTTTGGCTATATTGTAAAGCTCATCCCATGTTTGTGGAGGATCATTAAATCCATTTTCTTGCAAAATTTTTTTGTTATAAAACAAACCATAAGTCTCAACTTCCGTTGGATATCCTAATATTTTACCATTCAAAGTAACAGTATCAATAGCAGTAGGCAGATAATTCTTTTTAATATCTTCTACTATTTCATCTGGTACTTCTGCTAAAACATTATTAGTCGCTAACTGACCTGCCCAAAGTGCATAAACGTGGAGTATATCAGCTTGTTGACCAGCCGTCTGTTGCGCCATAATGGTAGGAAGTAATTGGCCAAAATCAGCTACGGATTTATGCACAACTTGAATATCTGGATGCAATTTATTCCATTTATCTATCTGTTTCTTTAATGCTTCTTCTTGTTCTTGTGAATAATGTGTAAGAATAGTTAGTTTTACAGGTTCTTGCTTTTTCTCTGAATTCTCCTGCGTTGCTTCTTTAGAAGAACCACAAGCAGTAAATATACTGACTGCCAAAATACTAACAGTGAGTATAGCCAACACTTTTTTAAAAATTAATCTAAACATTTATATAACCTCCTCCTTTAATTTGTTTAATTCTTTTAAAACTTGCATCATCAAAAGCTAAACCTCATAACATGAAACTTCCGCGTCACCTTAAAACCAGTTTTCTTGTATAAATGTCCTGCAGCATCATTTTCACTTGTCCATAAAAACCATACTCCGTGGAGTCCTTTTGCACGCATCTCAAATAAACATTGATTTAGAAGAATTTTCCCCAAACCTAACCCTTGCATAGAAGGATCAACGCCGAAGGGTCCAAACCTTTCTTGAATACCATCGTATCCTCCGTATAAGCAAAAACCTACAATTTTACCGTCTTTTTCAGTTACAAAAATTTGGTCAAGAGACAATCCGCGTAAAATCCCTTCTCGTATCGCTCGTCCCCAATCAGGATTAAAAACAGTATTGGCAAATTCCACCAGCTCATATAAATGGCGGTCTTCTGCATGAGTAATTTTAAATCCCTCTTTCTCCCTCCTTTCTTTCAATTGTTTTACCTCTTCAGGAATTGCAAAATCTAATAGCGACCTATCCATTGCAACAGGAGAATATAATTTAATAAATCCTTGTTTTAATAGAAAACGATAACCTTCTGGATAAACTTGTTCGTCAATTCCTGGTAAAAAATAGTTTGGTGCATAAGAAGCAAAGAAGATATGCTTTCGACCTTTGCTATGTATAAATTCTTTAGCCTGTTGAAACATTTTACTTCCAATGCCCTGTCTCCGATAATCTGGATGTACAAAGAACACTGTAATCCAACCATTTTCCGGTTCTAAGTCGTCCTTATACATAGGTAATCGTCTCACCAAAGCAAGTGTAAATCCTATTACTTGATTATCATCATTTACTGCAACTATAGCACCTTCCGGATCAAAATTAGAATCTAGCAGCACTTTAGAACGAAACACTTCTATATCAATGGGATCATAGGGTAAACTTTCTTGCCATGCGGTAACTATGCCTTCCTCATCCCCGCCTCGATAAGTTCTTATAACATAACTCATCTCTTTTTCCCTCCTTTTAGTCCAAATTAAAACCCGGTAAAAATCCTCCTTGTCTTCTATTAGCTCCTTCAGGCATCATAAATGCCTGTGCATATTTAACTCCCATTAAACAGCCCCGTACAACAGCCAAATGAGTGTAATAATCTAAATAACGGAAAGAGGAAATGCCTCCAGTCACAAATTGATATTGTTTTATTGCTTCAACCCATATATCGTAAGTTGAAGTAATATCCACATAAACATCGGGACTATATCCATAAGGATCTTCCCAATTTTCACCGTAAAAAAGTCCTCTAACTGAATGAGCAGAATCTTTTAACTCAAAAGCTGGCAAAGCTGCAATTAATATAGCCCCTTCAACTATTAAATGTGTATTCGCATGATCGGGATGCATGCTGTTTTTCCAATGAGTAATAATCACATCCGGCTTTTTTTCCCGAATAACCTCTGCTAACCTAAATTTAACCTCATCATTTACTGGTAATTCTGCATCTCTATAAGGGAGGAAAATTGGTTCGGCTCCTAAAATTTCCGCTGCTCGTTTTGCTTCTTCAATTTTCTGTTTTGCGTATTCTTCAGCTTTTAAATAAAGATGACCTTTCTCTCCAGGAGTAAGATGCACAATACTGGCTTCATGGCCAGCCTGGGTATATTTAGCAATTACTCCTCCTGCAACTAATTCCATATCACCGCAATGAGCACCAACCGCCATTATATGCAACTTTCTTGCCATTTTACTCCTCCTCTCCTTTTTCTATCTTTAAAATTAACTTTTTGCTTCTTTAGCTTAAATCAATTTCACCTCCTTTTATTGTTGCTTTCTATCTTGATAATTCTTTTTTATATTTTGTATACCTTTTCCAAACTCTACAACCTAACTTTCCATAGAAATCTACCAAACCAGTCCAATCTATCACAAGGTTTTTGATCCCTCTTTTATATAAGAAGTACATTCCGGCTTGAACAATCGCTAAGCCATAACCATGACCTCTTTCATTTCCATCTATACCCAGAGGCCCAATACCTCCCAATTCTTCATTTTCAAATAATGGAGCCCAATACACATTTTGTGCAATAAAAGGAGATCTACTATCATTGATCCTGCAAAAACCTATTATTTGACCCTTTTTCTCCGCAACTACAAACTCACGTCCTGTGCCACCCCGCTGGAAATAATGGATTGCTTCGTATTCCCATCGCCCTGGGAAACATCTATTTAAAAATGCAAGGAAATCCTCCTTTTCTTCTTTGTCTAGCATTCTAAATTTAACATCTGGAAAACTAGGTAATTCTAAAGGTTTTGTAGCTGCTAAGTTACAATACATGTCGTATTCTTCGCCATATTTAACATAACCACGCTTTTTAAACCATTTTTCCGTTAGTTCAAATTCAGAAGGGATACCAAGGAAATAATGCCAAGGATCCTGTCCTAACAATATCGTCTTAACTCTTGCTTCTCTAAGAGCATTTTCACTTCTTTTAAGTAATTCACTACCTATCCCTTTATTTCTGTACTCAGAAGCAACCAGCAGAACTTGAATATGCCCCATATCTTTTTTTGACTTTATGCATTCCATGTCTTCTTTCCATACTTTTGATATCACAAATCCTGCCGCATTCTGATTTTTTTCATCTACAGCAATCCATGAACCTTCTAAAAGCACGTTTACGTCGTCAAAACTATTTTGGTAAAATAGTTCTTCTCGAAGAGGAAAACTACCACCTATTTCTTTATTCCATAAATTTGTTAATTCTAAGGCTTTATCCTTTCTTAAATTGATATAAACAATGCTCATAATTTACCTCCTACTGTAAACAAATCTTTCCCATTATTACCGGATGTCTAGCACCAGTAGCTCTCGGTACATTATTAAAATTGCCATTTATAGCTTCGTTCGCAAGGATAGCAAAGGCTATTGCTTCCTTAGCATCACTATTAAATCCTATCTCTTCTTGAGTAACCACTTCAATATTTGGTAAACCTTCTTTTATCATTCTTACAAGGGTTTTATTATAGCTTCCTCCTCCACCAATGATTACTTTATCAATTTGGTATGTAAGCATTATAAAGTCTTTATAACTTTTTACTATAGACTTTGCCGTTAAAGCAGTTACTGTAGCAATTAAATCATAATTATCTACTTTTAACTGAAAAGCTCTTTCCATCAACTTATCCACATAATTTTTCCCAAAGTATTCTCTACCTGTAGTTTTAGGAGGCTTTTTTTCAAAATACTCATCTTTCAAAAGTTCTTCTAACAATTTTTCATTAATATTGCCTTTACTAGCTAAGGCACCTTCTTCGTCATACTTTAACTTCCCCTGTGTCAACCTTTTTACTACTTCATCAATGACCATATTGCCTGGACCTGTATCAAAAGCAATTACGTCTTCAAGGTCACATGCCGCTGGCAATATAGTAACATTTGCGATACCGCCAATATTCTGTAATGTTATTGTCTTTAACGGATGACGATATAATATATACTCAGTATAAGGTACTAAGGGAGCTCCATCTCCTCCTGCAGCTACATCTCTTACTCTAAAGTCAGCCACTGTCACAATACCTGTTCTTTCTGCAATAACTGCTGGCTCACCAATTTGCAAAGTAGATTTTATTTGATAACCCAAGTCCTCAATTGATTCAGGAATATGATATATCGTCTGACCATGAGAACCTATTAAATCAATTTTTTCTGGTGTCAAGTGGGCTTTTTCAATAATTTTTAAAGCTGCCTCTGCAAACAACTCCCCTAACAGAAAATTCATATAGCAAATCTTTTCTACGGTACTCGTTTGAGGGTCAAAAAGTTCAAATATTTTATTTCTGACCTCTTTACTGTAGGAGAAATTCTCAAATTCCAAAAGTTCAACTTTTGTCTGTATACCTTTACCACTAATTTTTACAAGAGCAGCATCAATCCCATCGGCAGAAGTTCCCGACATTAACCCTATTACTAATCTTTCTTCCTTATGATAAATCTTAAAGAGTCTTTCCATTTATTTTGCGCTTCCTCACCTTTCTATCCTTTAACTAATAGCTTTAAGGCCAACATTACAGCCCCTTTTGACGCCCTATTCCTTGATTTTTTGATAGAAACATTTGGATATTCCTTTGTAAGAAGTTTAGCAAATTCTTCATACACAAACACATTATTTAGAAACACACTGCCACTTACAACAACCGTCATATTTTCTTCTTCAACTTTTAATTTTTTTATTACCGCTTTTGCTAAAAGGAAGAGCTCTTTTGCTGCTCTTGTAAGAATTTCTTTTGCTTTTTTATCTCCTTTTTTACAGGCTTGATCTACTATCCTAGCTAGTGAAGCAATCTTGTCCTTTTTTACATTTTCTCCGTATACAAAGTTTACAAATTCTTCTGGGTTTATTATGTTAATTTCTCTCATTATCATTGGCAGTAATTCTGTATAAGGTTCTCTTCCGTCGTGACATCTCAAAGCAGCTCTAATTCCTTCAATACCTATATAGTAAGCACTTCCTTCATCGCCAATAAGATGACCCCAACCTCCAACTCTCACTCTTTCACCATTTTTACCTATTCCATAGGCAATTGAACCTGTACCTGCAATTACAGCTATTCCTTCTTTTCCTCCTGTCGCTTCTGCTATAACTATCTCTGCATCATTAGTTATCAAGATTTTTCCTTTTACTCCTAAAGATTGTATATATTTCTTTATTTTATCTTGCTCTTCCTCTCTCCCTGCTCCAGCAGTTCCAATACAAATAGCCTCACATTCTTCTATTCTTAAATCAGCTTTTTTTAAAGCATTCTCTATTAAATTTCTCAGATTAGTGTACACTTCCGATTCTTTTTGAGACCTTATATTTGTAGAACCACCTTCTTCAGTAACAATTATGTTACCTTGTAAGTCTGCCACAGAAATTATACTCTTTGTGCCACCACCATCAATTCCAATTACATATTTCATATAAATTTTCATCCTTTCACAGAGAAACAGGCAGTTTCCCCTGTGAAACATAATTTCCACTCAAAACATCCAGTACACTTTCTAAGGCCAAGGGTGTATACTCATACGTACAAAGGTATGTTGAAACTTCTTTAAATTTTAATAAATCATAAGGATTTCTTAACGCAACAACAATTATATTTTTATTGATTTTCTGGAGAGAATTGACAAGTTGCGCTTGGCCTTCATTTAAACTTGCATTGTATGTACCTATTACAACTAGTTCTTTATTCTCTGCTTCTTTTTTCAAATGTGCTATAAGCTCTTCATCAGGATTTACTGGAATGGTCTTTTCTTCCCCTCCAAATCTTTTTACAAATTCTTTTGCAAAAGATAGCTTTTCCATCAACACATCGTCAACCCCTGAAATTGGTACTGTCTCAGGAGAAATAGCCAAAATTTTTTGTGCCTTCACAGGTAAAAGTTTATTTTCATCCTTTACAACAGTAATACTATTTAAACTTATATTTCTTGCAACCTCCCGATGCTCCTCGCTTCCCACTACAGTCCTAATTTTATTTTCATCAGGATATGGGTTTTTGAAGAGATTGTATTTTTCTTTTAATTTAATTATTCTTTCAACAGACTCATTTATTCTTTCAATTGGTATCTCTCCACGCAAAACTGCTTCTTTTATTTCATTAAAAGCTTCTATTTGCAACCTCTTAGTGTGGGAAACTAAAACTATATCAGCTCCAGCTTTCACTGCCATTGCTGCTGCCTTAGCAGTGCCAAAATATTTTGCAATTGCATTCATTTCCATACAGTCCGTTACAATTATTCCATCAAAATCAAATTCTTTTCTTAAAATATTAGTGAGAATGTTATATGACAAAGTAGCAGGCAATCTATTTTCCTCAAAGGCCGTGAAAATAATGTGAACTGTCATTATTGCATCTACACCATTTTCTATAGCTTTCTTAAAAGGATATAACTCTACTTTATAAAGCCTATCTCTGTCGTGTTCTACTAATGGTAAATCCAAATGCGAATCCACAGATGTATCTCCATGACCTGGGAAATGCTTTGCTGTGGCTATGACTCTTTCTTTTTGCAATCCCTTTATATAGTTAACTCCAAATTCGGCTACTTTTTCTGGATTTTCTCCATAAGACCTAACTCCTATTACAGGATTCAGAAGATTATTATTTACATCCAACACCGGTGCGAAATTAATGTTTATTCCCAGTGCTCTTAATTCTTTCCCTGCTATTCCCCCTATTTTATAGGCATTTTCGGGATTGTCTGTTGCTGCTATGGCCATATTGCCCGGTAAATAAGTTGCACTTTTATATATTCTTGTAACCATTCCACCTTCCTGGTCAATTGAGATAAGAGCAGGAATTCCCGTATTTTTAATTACGTCCTTCTGAATGTCCATGCACAAATTTTTAAGTTGCTCTCCATCCCTGACATTCCGCGAAAATAGTATAATATTACCAATCTTATATTCTCCAACTAATTCTTTAATATGGTCATCATAAGTCGGAGAAGGGAAACCGACCATTAGCATCTGACCTATCTTCTCTTCCAAAGTCATCTCATCAATTCTCATAACTTTCAATCCTTTCTTCATTAATAAAGATGATATTTCTGCTTTATCGCTTCAAACTTTTTGCTGTCCTCTCTCCATTTATCAATAAGCTCATCTTCTTCGCATTTCATAAGTCTTAATTCATCTGTACCAACAAGTAAATCTATAAAGTAATTCTTGCCATTTCCAAAAGGAGGCAACCATTGAAACTTTTCTCCGCTAAGTTTAATTATTTCATATAAAAGTCTAATTCCGACCTCAACAGCATCAACAGATTTTTTATCTTTTACATGAATCTGAACACCTTTGCATACTTCATTTTTATGCTTGGAAAAAGAAGGGACAAAGTAAATCGGTCTAAATATAACTCCTTTTAAGCCTTTTTCATTCATTGCATTTGCAAGCTCATAAGGATCAAGCCAAGGTGCTCCAATAATTTCAAAAGGCCTTGTAGTTCCTCTCCCTTCTGAAATGTTTGTACCTTCAAAAAGGCAAGTGCCGCTATATAAAACTGCAGCATCAAGTGAGGAAATATTTGGTGAAGGATTAAGCCATAAAAGCCCTGTTTCGTCATAATACATATCCCTTTGCCAACCTTCAAGCTTTATTACATGCAGCTCACAATTGATGCCAAATTCTGTGTTAAAAAGTTGTGCCAATTCACCTATTGTAAGTCCATAACGTTGAGTGATAGGATACCATCCCACAAAAGATCGAAAATTAGTATCTAATATATTTCCCTCTACTTTTACACCACCAACAGGATTAGGTCTATCTAATACCACAAATTCTTTCCCGTTTTCTTTGCAAGCCTCCATAGCATAAGCCATAGTGTACAAGTAAGTATAATATCTCGAACCAACATCCTGAACATCTATAACCATTATGTCTATGTTCTCAAACATCTCTGGGGTTGGTTTTTTAGTTTTCCCATATAAACTGTAAACTTTTATACCTGTTCTTTCATCTATGTATTCTTTCACTTCTTCTCCTGCTTGAAATTCACCTCTTATTCCATGTTCAGGAGAATATAAAGCAGTGAGATTAAAATTTTTATAAAACACATCAATAGTCGATTTTAAATCTTTAGTTACTCCAGATGGAGCTGTAATAAGTCCAATCCTTTTATTTTCAAATAATTTTGCATATTTTTCTATCACATCAATACCACATTTAACCACTAATAATTCCTCCAATCCAAAGACGCCATTACGGCATTATGAAATAATCGGCGAAATCTAATTATCTTAGCATTCTCTCTAGTTGGATGTACTCTGTTAGTCAAAAGTATTATATAAACCCCATATTCAGGATCCACCCATATAGAAGTACCTGTAAATCCTGTATGTCCAAAAGCTTTTTCTGAAAACAAATCTCCTCCTGCTGAAGTATTGCCTTTTATTGCCCAACCCCACCCTCTGCTTTCTCCTAAATTTTCTGTATAGTTTGCTATCATACGTTTAAATAAAGGATAGGACAAAAATACTTCATTTTCCACTTTCCCATAATTAACAAGCATATTAGCAAATTTTATAAGGTCATCTATTGTAGAAAATAATCCTGCATGCCCAGAAATACCTCCAAAAAACCTGGCATTTTCATCATGGCATATACCATATATAACTTCTCCTGTATCTTTATCTTTTTCCGTCGGAGCAACATCTTCTTTTTCAGGATTAAACAAGGTTTCTTTCATTCCAAGTGGCTCAAACACTTCTTTTTGGCATAACTTATCAAGCCTTTCTTCTCCAATCGTTTCAAGAATTTTCCCAAGCAAAATAAAGTTTAAATCGCTGTATTCTACTTCTCTTACCTCTTTTATATTTATTTCTTCACATATATAATTAATAGCATCCTCATAACCTTTACATTTTTCATAAAACGGAAAGAATGCTGGCAAACCTGAAGTATGAGTAATGAGTTGGAAAATAGTAATTTTATCTTTCCCATCTTTATTAAAAGAAGGTAAGTATTCAGTTACTCTATCATATACAGATATAAGTCCTTTTTCTACCATGCGCATCAATAACATAGTAGTAGCAACAACTTTCGTTAAAGAGGCTAGGTCAAACAATGAAGCTCTATTAAGTTTTTCTATATAAGGATAAATTCTTTTATTCCCCTTGATATCAACCTTTAAAAATCCTTCTTTACTGCCAACAGCCACTGCAGCACAAGGAAAAACCCCTTCTTCTATCCCCCTGTCAATTAGGCTAAAGGCCTCATCTAACCTCTTAGGATTAAAAGTCATAAAATTTCATTCCTTCCCTTATGCTTTTTCTTATAAAACTTTATCTTTCAACTTTATAGCTTCAGCAATATATCCGTCTGCTGAACCGAGAAGTTTTTTTGCCTCTTCTTTATTAACATCTGCTACAATCATTAAAATTGCCAATTTTACATTATAATTAGTTTCTTTAAGAGTTTTTTCAATTAATTCTTCATTTGCACCTGTAGCTAATTTCAACATTCGTCGTGCTCTTTCTATCAATTTTTCATTATTAGCCTGTAGGTCTACCATTAAATTGCTATATACTTTTCCCAATTTTATCATTGCACCAGTAGATATCATATTTAATACTAACTTCTGCGCTGTTCCTGCTTTCATACGTGTAGAACCCATTATGACTTCTGGCCCCACCACTGGAGTAATCATTACATCAACTATATTTGAAATGCTTTCGTTTTTGTTACAAAATAGCCCTACTGTAAGAGCTCCTATTTCTTTTGCATACTGTAACCCACCAATTACATAAGGGGTTCTTCCACTGGCAGAAATGCCAACAACACTGTCATTAGATGTTAAATTTATATTAATAAGATCTTGCCTTCCTGCCTCCATATCATCTTCTGCACTTTCTATAGCATTTCTGATAGCCCCATCGCCTCCAGCTATTATCCCAACTACAAGTCCAGGATCTACTCCAAATGTAGGAGGACATTCTGAAGCATCCAAAATACCTATCCTACCACTGGTCCCAGCCCCTATGTAAATGAGACGGCCACCTTTTTTCATCCTTTCTACGATTCTATCAATTGCTTCAGCAATGGAAGGAATAACTTTTTCTACAGCAAAAGCAACTTTTTTGTCTTCGTTGTTAATTTTTTTCAACATATCAATTGTACTTAATCTATCTATATCCATCGTATCAGGATTTCTTCCTTCAGTTATTAATTCTTCCAATACCATGAAACCCAATCCTTTCTTCGAACTATTTCTTTGAATTACTTATATATTTTGCGCATAGACAATATTTCACTGGTGTTTTCAAGATATTTGACAACCTCATTGTATTTCTTCCTTGCCACCAGAATAAAAAGTATGTCAATAACAGTAAGCTGCGCTATTCTTGAAGCCATGGCTCCTGATCTAAACATAGCCTCCTCAGAAGAAACAAAGAGATTTATGTCGGCTGTTTTTACCAAAGGAGATTGACCATATTTTGTCAAACTTATAGTAGTAGCACCAGCTTCTTTAGCTACCTGGATAGCTTCCACTATTTCTTTTGTCGCACCTGAGTAAGATATTCCACAGGCAACATCTCCTTTCTTTAGATTTACTGCAGAGGTTAATTGAAGATGACTATCCTGATAAGCAGTACAAGGTATATTTATTCTTGCAAATTTCAACATCGCATCATATGCCACAGTTCCTGAAGCAGCAACTCCATAAAAATCGATTTTGTTCGCATTTGATAAAGCGTCAACAGCTTTTATTATGCTCTTTACGTCAAGCAAAGAAATTGTGTTATCTATTGCTTGCTTATTAAAATTTGCAATTTTTTGAATAACATCTGCTACATCGTCATCATCAGTAATACCGCCATCAAGTTTTTTAGTTTGTTTTGATAAAGATACAGCAATTTTAATTTTTAATTCCTGAAATCCTTTTAACCCAATAGTTCTGCAAAATCTCACAATACTGGCTTCACTCGTATCACAAGCCTTTGCAAGCTCATTAATAGATAATTCTGTAACAACATGAGCATTATCTAGTATATATTTTGCAATTTTAGCTTCTGATGGTTTAAAAGTTATTTGCAATTCTTTTATTACTGCCAAAATATCCGTCATAAAAACCGTCCTTTACCTCTATAAATTTTTCTTTGTTATTATATATATTCGACGTAAGTTGTAAAATTCCTTCTTAAATTTTAAAAAAATATGTAATTTTACTTCTCGAAATTTTTATAAAAAAGGCGGATATAATTTCCGCCTATTCCATATCATCACTTCGTTATAAGTTTAAGCTCAGCTGGTATAAATTTTTCTACCTTTTCACCTTTTAGATATTTGTCAGCCATTTCTACTCCAAGAGAACCTATTAAAGCTGGTTGCTGAGCAATCGTAGCAGCCATTTTGCCATCTTTTATAGCTTTCAACGCATCATCTGTCCCATCGAATCCAACTACTAAAATTCCTTGCCTATTTGCACTCTCTATTGCCTTTATTGCACCTAATGCCATTTCATCATTTTGCGCAAATACTGCATCAATTTTAGGTTGGGCTTGAAGGATATTTTCCATTACTGATAAACCTTTTGAACGATCAAAATCAGCAGCTTGTTTTGCTATAATTTTTATATCTGGATATTTAGCGATAGCTTCATCAAATCCTTTGCCTCTATCTCTGGCAGCGGAAGTACCTGGTATGCCTTCAAGTTCTACTACGTTTCCTTTCCCATTTAGCGTTTTGGCAATAAACTCTGCTGCCATTTCTCCACCTTTTACGTTATCTGAAGCTATGTGACAAATAACATCTCCACCATTTGCAGACCTGTCCAAAGTAATAACTGGTATATTTTTGCTATTTGCTTCTTTTATCGCATTAACTACAGCATCGCTATCTACAGGATTTATAAGCAAAACGTCTACTTTTTGTTGAATTAAATCTTCTACATTAGAAAGTTCTTTTGAAGAGTCATTTTGTGAATCTTCTACTATCAATTTATAACCTAATTCTTTTGCTTTGGCCTCTGCACCATTTTTTAATGTTACAAAAAACGGGTTATTAAGCGTCGATATAACTAAACCTATAGTCTTTTCTTCTTTAGCATTTGAAGTATTATTGGTATTACCTGTACTGCATCCAGCAATTAACGCAACAGTTAAAATAAATGTTAATAAAAGGAACAAAATTTTTGATTTTCTCATAATTCAATTCTCCCCTTTTAATTAAATTTTTAATTTTTAAAACTTTTTGTTTTTCAATTAAAACCTTCCTAAAACACCCCCTTTATCTACTTTCTTTTTTGTCTAATGCTATAGCAAGTAATATTACTGCACCTTTAGCTATAAGCTGATAAAAAGGCGAAACGTTAAGTAAATTTAAGCCATTATTTAAAATGCCTATTATCAAAGCACCTATCAGAGTACCTATTACTCCCCCTTCGCCACCTGATAAACTTGTACCTCCAAGTACAACCGCAGCTATGGCATCAAGTTCAGCACCCTGTCCCGCTGTTGGAGCTGCGGAATTTAACCTTGAAGTAATTATTAAACCACTTATTGCTGCTAAAAAACCACTTAAAGAATACACAAATAGAATTATATTGTTAGTATTAATACCAGCCAATTTAGCAGCCTGTATATTGCCCCCTGTAGCATAGACATATCTTCCAAGTCTATTATTCTTTAAAATGTAATAACCTATCGCAAAGATAAGAACCGTAAGAATTATTGGTACAGGTATCGGCCCAATATAACCGTTGCCAATATAACCAAAAGCCGCACCTAAACCCGTTATTGGTTGTCCATTGGTATATACAAGTGTTAGACCTCTTGCTACTGTCATCATGGCAAATGTCGCAATAAAGGGTGGTATATTCCATCTAATTATGACAAAACCATTAAAAAATCCTAAACCGGTACCTATTATTAAACCTGCTAATACCGCTATAATTAATGGAGAACCGTCTTTTAACATGCCAGCTGTAATTGCACTTGAAAAGGCTAATATAGAACCTACAGATAAGTCTATTCCACCTGTTAATATTACAAACGTCATACCCACAGCCATTATTGCATTTAGGGAAGTCTGTCTTAAAACATTTGTAAGATTATAATAATCTAAAAATCTTGGTGATAATATTGAAAATACAACGATTAACCCTACTAAGCCTATCAAAGATTTTGCTTTGAGTAAAAATTCACTAATATTTATTTTTGTTACTTTTTCTTCCGGTAAATTCAACTCATTCCCCTCCTACAGCTTTTAACATTACCTTTTCTTCTGTCGCTTCTTCATGAAGTATTTCGCCTGTTATCCTTCCTTCATGCATTACAATAATTCTATCGCTAATATTCAAAACCTCTGGCAATTCTGAAGATATTAAAATTATACCAATACCTTGCTTTTTTAAATTATTAATCAATTTATATATTTCATTTTTTGCTCCAACATCAATGCCTCGAGTTGGTTCATCAAGAATAATTAATTTAGGATTTGTCAATAAACATTTGGCAATAGCAATTTTTTGTTGGTTTCCTCCACTCAGTTTAGATATTTTTTGATTTATTGAAGAGGTCTTAATGTTTAATTTTTCAATCATTTGGTTTACTAAATATTTTTCTTTAGAATGGTAAATAGTGCCTATATAATCAGAAATACTTTTTAATGCTGAAAGCGTCATATTTTCTTTTAAAGTATGCTTTAATATCAAACCGTCATTTTTTCTATCTTCAGATAAATATATTATTCCATTATCGATAGCATCTTTTGGATTATTTATCTTTAGCTCCTCATTTTCAAGATAAATTTTACCTGAGGTTTTCTTATAAAAACCAAATATTGTTTTGGCCACTTCAGTTCTTCCTGCACCTATCAAACCAGCAAACCCTACTACTTCACCTTTTCTGACTGTAAAATTAATATTTTCAAATAAACCCTTCACACTAAGATTTTCTACTCGCAATATTTCCTCTCCCAGCGGAACAGATTCACGAGGATATTGTTCTTTTAGTTCTCTTCCGACCATCATTGTAACTAACTCATCACGTGTAACTTCGTTAATTTTGCCTTGAGAAATAAAGCGTCCATCTCTTAAAACAATATAGTCATCACAAATTTCAAAAATTTCATTCATTCTGTGAGATATATAAATAATAGTTCGGCCTTCTGATTTAAGCGATCTTATGACCTCAAATAATTTCTTTGTCTCTGCCTCTGTTAAAGCAGCAGTTGGTTCATCCATTACTAATATCTCAGCATCCATCAATAAACTTCTAGCTATTTCAACCATTTGTTGTTCTCCAACACTCAAGTACTTTACCAGTCTATTAACGTTTATATTCATACCCAATTCGCTAAGCTTTTTAGCAGCTTCTTGCTTTATTTTTTTCCAATCTATAACGTTAAATGATTTTAGATATTCCCTCCCTAAAAAAATATTTTCTAGGTCTTTGCAGAATCCCAAAATCCTTATGGATTAAGGGATTCTGCTATATATTTTCAAAGGAATTCCTCCACTTTCGTCGAATTTATATAGAGAACCAAATCCCAAAAAGAAATGGAGGAAATCC
>Ga0207430_10214_pt1 | contig 19833 bp, 14 predicted proteins | sample YelNatsi3bottle8_FD_187544 | JGI IMG/M metagenome (GOLD analysis project Ga0207430, IMG submission 187544) | Hot spring thermophilic microbial communities from Obsidian Pool, Yellowstone National Park, USA - site 3 bottle 8 (SPAdes) (version 2) | ecosystem: Environmental > Aquatic > Thermal...
ATGAGTCGGGCTCAAAGCACCAAGGTAAGAACGACCTTTCTTCACCAGCCGCTGTACTGATTATATCATCAAAAAAGGACATTTTCATCCTCTGCTGGTGCCGCATTTGCGGCATGGGAGTCTATAAGGAATTGAAACGCGAGGTGTTTGGAATTGCTAGATAAGGAAACTTATGTTTTTAGCCTACCTATAAGGAATTGAAACAAAGATTGATTCTTTTACTAATTCTGTTGACAAAAAGTTTTTAGCCTACCTATAAGGAATTGAAACAAGCAGAAAATGAAGAGCTAAAAAAGGTACTGTTGAGTTTTTAGCCTACCTATAAGGAATTGAAACTAAATGCAAACGGTGCTCTTGATTCTTCAAAGTTTGGGTTTTTAGCCTACCTATAAGGAATTGAAACGAATTAAGTGATAAAGGTGAAGAAACTCGTGATGTTGGTTTTTAGCCTACCTATAAGGAATTGAAACTAAATGCAAACGGTGCTCTTGATTCTTCAAAGTTTGGGTTTTTAGCCTACCTATAAGGAATTGAAACGAATTAAGTGATAAAGGTGAAGAAACTCGTGATGTTGGTTTTTAGCCTACCTATAAGGAATTGAAACACAGCTTCTTGACTTGCCCATGCTCTTAAACCTTTGTTTTTAGCCTACCTATAAGGAATTGAAACTCAAGTTCGAACACATAAGCCATATCTTTTTGAACTGGTTTTTAGCTGTAAAAGTCAATATATTTTTGTACAAAAAGTGGAATATAATTTTGTACAAAAAATGTACTAAGATGCATTCGAAGAACTGTTAAAATATTCAACTTTTGACTTTAATCTATATGAAGGCCCTTTTATTGATATAACATGCGAATGATGAAGTAATCTATCCAATATTGCATTGGCTAATGTTGCTGATCCAAATACTTCTGCCCAATTAGAAAAGGGCATATTAGTTGTAATAATAGTACTATGCTTTTCATACCTTTTAGATATTAGCTGAAAAAATATATTTGAAGCATCTGTGTCTATTGGTAAATACCCTACTTCGTCTATTATTAACACTTTATACTTTGAAAAATGTTTTAATCGGATCTCTAAACGGTTTTCTGCTAATGCCTTTTTTAATTGAGACATTAATTCTTGAAAATGAATGAAATAGGTAGAATATCTGTGCTTAGCACATTCTATCCCTATGGCGGTGGCAAGATGTGTCTTGCCTACCCCGGGGGTTCCTACAAACAATATATTTTCGTTATTTTCTACAAATCTTAAGCTTTTTAAATCAAGAATTTCTTGTTTGTTTATGCTTGGTTGAAATTCAAAATCAAAATCATCAAGTTCTTTTAAAAAAGGGAAGTTTGCTACTTTAACACATGCAAGTATTGCTTTTTCTTGTTTTGATTTTATTTCTAAATTGCTTAGTTCATATAGAGCATCTATAACACTTTTTTCTCCTGATTTAATCAGGTTTAAGTACGTATCTATATTATTTTTTATGTTATTTAATCCAAGTTCTTCTAAATTGTTTAATAGCTTAATATAGTTACTCACATTTTCACCTACCTATGCAATAATTTATCTAATTCATTAAGATTATTTGTGCATATTTGTTCAATATCTTCTCTATTTTTGATGAGATTTTCCATCAATTCTCTATAATGAGATTCATGATAATTTATCTTTTTATCACTTAATATATGGACAGATATCAAATCTGTGTTAAAATATACATGTAACTCATTTTCTACTGTTTTAAGAGTTACAGTTTTATTTATATATTTTGGAGGGACTGAGTATCTACTCCCTTTGTAATATATCATAGAATCTTTATGGACAGTTGCTTTTTGCTCGAAGTTCATATAACTTTCTATGATATCATTACTTGGTAGCGGAGATAGATACTCCTTCTCTTTTTGGAATAATATTATCGGTTGTATCCCTGTTGATTGATTTGTGGATTGATTAACTTTTTTGTTTATTTCATCAATTATCTTTATTAAATCTTCTTCATTTTCAAATTCACCGTTGTATGGCAGTAACCAGTCAATAAATTTATTAGATGATTCCACCTTTCCTTTGGTATATGAGTGTCTTGGTTTACATAAGCGTATCTTAAAGCCAAAATCATTTGCAAATGCTTTTATTTTATTATTTATCTTCCTCCCCTCGTTTGTTATATCAACTACTGTTTTCATATTGTCAAAAAGTATTTCCTCCGGAACACCTCCTGTAGCTTTAAATGCGTTTATCAAGCATTCAATTACATCTTGTTGAGTTTTTGCTTTCCTATATTCAAAGTAGCAATATCTTGAATATCCAAGTTTATAGTTAAATACATTAACAACGAATTCTTCTCCATATCTCGAAACTAATTTTATGTCTTCCTTCCAATCTACCTAGGCCTGTTTTCCCGCAGGAGTTTCAAATCGTGGATGACCACTTGCTTTTTTAGTAGGTTTCAACCCCTTTCTCTTTACATATTTGTTGAAATTAGAATATGTTCCAATATCATAATTTTTAGAAACAAAGTATTCATATACTCCCTTTACCGTAACCCCCTTTATCTCAAGCTTTGCTTTTATTTCATCATAGTATTTATCTAATTTACTTTGTTTATTTCTTGTTTTTGGCTTGCCTTCATATCCTTCATAATACTTTTTAACAGTTCTCCTATCTATTCCATATTCTCTTGCTAATTCTGAAAAATTAGGTTTTATCTCCATAGCTTTAAATATACCAATTTGACCTAATAGATTTTTCATTTTTGGTATCCCTCCTACAAACAGAAGGATACCAAATTTATGTACAAATCTGTACATTTTTATTTTCCACTTTTTGTACATTCTTATTTTATCATTTACAAATTATTGGTCCAAAGTTTTAATATAAGGGCCCTGTATGGAGCAAGTTGTAGTTTCCATACAGGGCCTAGTTAGATACTTAGAACGAGAAAATGGAAGACTTAAAAGGAGAGAAAAGCTTCATAGTCCACCCTGATGAGATAAAAAGGCTTAAGAGAGGAGAAGCTTTTGTGGTTAAAAAGTTTTCCGAGTTTTTTGTGAAGAAGGTGTGGGTCAGGAGGAGAGTATAAGTTAATAATGGCAAAATAAAAAAGCGAAAATTAGAAACAAGGGGCAGTTGTAATACCTTTTTCATTTGGAGAAAATGAAAAATATAAAATTATCGGCATGCCATTTTACAATGAAAACAACAAAGTAACGTTTATAGAAGAATTCAAGAAAAAGCTAAAAATATATTGACTTTAGGTAATTCTCGTGTTAGTGTAGTAAGGGGGGGGTTAAATTGGAAAAAATTTTGATCATCCCCAGGGTTACGTTTTGATTCGGGCACTTATCCCGGAGTGCTTTGGCCCTTGTGTGGGGAAAAACACAAGGTGCGTACCGAATCCGCAGTAACCCTTATGCCGCATTGTAAAGTAAAGCTTAACCGCGTACCAGGGCAGATGGAACCAAAACCCACCTGCCCTGGTATTTTTTATTTTACACCAAAAAATTAAAAAGCAAGGATGGTGGCGTTTGTGTGCCAGGCGACGACTGTGGGTTTGTAAAATGAGAAATTTTATTAGATGAACAAAAAGGAAAACAAAAAAATGTCAAAATAAGTGATATAGTTAGATCTATAATCCATGCAAGGCCTAATTAAAATAATAAAAAAACTTAAAAGACGTAAAATTACTGAATTTTTATGGAGAGTGGTAATTTATTTATAAAACTTTCTCAAAAAGGTGTTTTAAACTGTATTATTATTCTAGTTTTTTGTAAAAAAGATTTGGATGGTGTATAAAGTATTAAAAAGAAAATAAATAAATATGTTAAATCAAAAAATTTTAAGATTTATAGAGGATTTTTTTTATTTTTGTAGAAATATATACTAAAAAGTAGTATGACTTTAACATTTATGGAGAACTTGAGGGGAGAATTAATGCATGAGGAGGAAATTTAAATGGATTAAATTTGCAGATTGTGATCTTCATGATCCTTTTTTTAATTCGCTGAAGCAAGATTATCCAGAGTTTATACAGTGGTTTGTAAAGAAAAGTAGAAGTGGAGAAAGTGCTTTTGTTTATAAAGACGAGAAAGGTATTTGTGCTTTTCTTTATTTAAAAGAAGAAGAGGAACCTATTAAACTTGCGGATCAAATTTTACCTAGTAACAGTGTATTTCCAAAACTTAGCCCTGGATGTGTCCGGAGATATGTGGGATGTTATGTATCATTTTTATTAGGAGATGTAGAAAAGTGAACACTAAATTAGCTTGGAATACAGAATTTATTACTGAGAGTCAGCGGCTTGTATTTACTAAAGGTATTACAGGAAGACTGGCTCAGGGAAAGATAATTCTTATAGCGGGGGGAGAGGAAATCCCAACAGATTTCTGTTCCAACATTCAAGGTCTACAAGAATTGGAACGATGCTTTAACATCAGATACGTGGGTTACTATAACACGGATGGAAAGTCGCATTTTGTAAATCATCCTTACAATTTTAGAGGTATCTGTAATGGACATTTTACAGATACAGTCAGAATCTATTATAAAATTGAAGACTTCATTAGTCATGTAGAAAGGCATATACTTACATTGATGTTTGGTGATTTGGAAGATGCCTATTCAAAAATCAGGTTAGCCAAACCTTATATAATATCTTTTGGTATTGATGAGGAATTTTTTTGTTCTAAAGAAGATTTTGAAGAAGCTTATAAGAGGGATAATAGATTTACGAATGATGAAAAGCACAAATTAATATATTACTACGACTTAGTTTCATTATTAATGCATTTTTATAACATTTTTCGTAATATTGAGATGAGATTTTTCTCAGTTCAGATAGAATTGAGTAATATTGTAAATAAATTAGTTGCTGAAAAGCATAATCGCTTTTTAGATGAAATTCAAATTAACCGATTTAGTGAAATATGGATTCAAAGCTGGTTTGCTGACAAAATTTACAGTATGTATATGGACAATATTATTGGAATGCGTGCACTTCTTGACCTAATAACAAAAGTTGCATATGAAATTGTAAATCCTCCACCTTCTTTTGATAGGCCAGTAAAGATGAGTAGTAACGGTATCTATTATGGAGATTGCAATCGCATTAACAATAAGAAATTTAATCAAATTCTATGGGATCAGACAGTCTTTGGCAAGGTAAAAAGATATGAAGAACTTAGTTATATAAGAAATGAATTCGTACATAACAGTTCACTTTCCCCTTACCCACGGATCTATGTAGGAAAAGGAACATCTTGCGTAAACAACAATGAGATTTTCTATGCTTGTTGCTTTATGTGGGATATAGGCAACACAGGTAAGCCAACAAGGTGGGTTAATAGGTATCGTTTTTATGGCAATCAAACTTGCATTGACGAATATATTTTGAATTGGCTTGTTGAAATTTATATAGATGTCGAAAAAACTATTGATTTATTGGAAGATTATTTATGTAGCCTGCCTGGTCAACAAACGACAGATAGTACGGTACGCTAATTGAATGTAGTCAGGATTTATTGTTATTGACCAGAACGCTATATACTATTGTTAGGGATGTGAAAAATTAAATGAAATTAATAAGAGCAGAAACCAAAATATGTATTATGTATAATATACACCTATCAAAAACTTTAGTTGAACATTGAAAATTAAAAAAGGTGAAAAGAAGGGCTAAAAAGGGCATAAATATCCCGTAGAAGATAAATGTTAAAAATAGCATAAAATAATCTGTAGAGAAATTAAGCTGATTGCATTAGACCAATAAGAGATCTCATTTTATCGAACTTACCTGATTTAACAGCTACAATAGCAATAGTAAGCAAAGTAATATGTCCTCAATCTATAGACAGATTTAAAGAAGAGAGAATTTCTATTAATAGAGGACCTATAATCAAAAGATATAACAACATACTTAATACATCCTCTGCGCTTTTTGCCATTAGAATATTTAGGATGCTGATAAAGGAGGAAATCCTTCACAAAAGATAAAAAAATTAAGAGTGATAGGAAAAAACCACATCCTAGGAATGGCTTAAATAAAGGCTTTCAAATTATGCACAAGCCTATAAATAGTATAATAAGGAGTGATATCTTTGTATTATGTACCAATTCTACTTACTATTATTGCGAACTCCTTTTATCATATTTTCCAAAAACTAATACCAGATGACTTGAATCCAATTTCATCACTAATTTTGACATATAGTACTGCATTAATAGGCTCTTTAATAATATTTATTTGCTATCATAAAAATACCAGTTTTATTGACTCATTTAAAGGATTAAATTGGACAAGTTGTGTACTAGGATTATCTATAATTTTATTAGAATTGGGATTTCTTCTTGCTTATAGAGTTGGATGGGATGTAAGTTTAGCTGCAATAGTTTCAAATGTTTCTGTTACATTATTATTAATTCCTATAGGTATCATATTTTTTAAAGAAAATATTTCAATAACAAATTTAATTGGTATATCATTTTGCATCATTGGACTAATACTAGTTAATTATAAATAATATTACTATAGATGAGAAAATTTAATAACAAATATTGCCGACACATAGTTACACTTTACCTATGCCAACTTTAACTATTTAAAAATATCATCGATAGGTGTATTATTATTTTTAGCCTGTTCACAAATCCATTGAATATGCTGCTTGTTCTCCTTGTGTTTTCTTGTCTTGTAGTTTTTGTGTCTACTGTATTTACATAAATCCAACGAAAATCGTTGAAGGGAGAACCTAAAATGAGAATTAAAAAAATTTCTAAAATTAAAGACCTCGGAACATTTAAAAATTTTCAATGGCAAGATGAGTATTGCGACGAATTTGGACAATACAACTTTTTTTATGGCTGGAATTATTCTGGGAAGACATCCTTGTCAAGATTGTTTAAGTGCTTAGAAGATAAGCAAATTCATCCTGACTATTCTGATTTGGAATTTGAATTAGAAACAGACAACGGAATTTTAAAAAGAACAGATATAAATAAAAGTTACAATATTCGTGTATTTAATGAAGACTTTGTGGAAGAAAACTTCCAGTGGAACCAGGAAGATGCAAAAATAGATCCTGTTCTAATTTTAGGGAAAGAGGCAAAAGATTTAGAAAATAAGGCAAAAAATTTAAGAAAACAAAAAGAAGAGAAAAAAAATGAACTTAAAAAGCTTGAAAAGGAGCAAGCACAGAAAGAAAATAAATTAAATAGTTCTCTTACCAACAAAGCATCTGAAATAAGAAAAATTTTAAACATTACAAATTCTAGAGAATTTGATAGAAGTGCATTAGAAGGAAAGATAAGAAATATAAAAGACAATTACCAAGATTTAATTCTTGATTCTAATGAAGAACAAAATAAATTAAATTCTTACAGAAGTAAAAAACCGAGTAAGATTGAACCTCTTATAAGACCTATATTGAAACTTTCTGATTATATAAATGAGGTTGAAAATATTCTTTCTACAAAAGTGTCTGCACAAAAAATAATAGAAAAATTAAAAGAAAATCCAAGGTTAAATAAGTGGGTCAGGGAAGGGCTTGACTTACACAAAAATGAAAGTTTATGCCAATTTTGTGGTAATCCACTGCCACCTGATTTGTTTGAGAGATTGAATAAACATTTTTCTAAAGAATTTGATAACTTAATTAACAATATAGATAAATTAGATAAAAGAATATCAAATTACATAGAAGAAATTAAACAAGTCAAATTACCAGATAAAGCTCGTTTATTTGAGGAGTCGCAATCAATTTATGAAGACAAATTAAATTCATTGAACAATATTAAAAATAGTTATATCCATAGTCTTGAATTATTAAAGGAAGAGCTTAAGAGAAAAAAAGAGAAACCTTTTGATTCATTGGGACTAAATAGTTTAACTGATAATACAAAGGAATTAGAAAATTCTTTTGAAGAGATAAAGAGAATAATAAATGAACACAATTCGAAAGTAGAGACATTTGAGAAGGAGAAGCAAAAAGTAAAAGAAGAGTTAATCGATCATTTTGTTGCTTTATTCATAAAAGAAAGCAATTATTTAAATGAACAAGAGGAAATAAAAAAAATAAAAGAAAAGATTGAGGAATTGAAGTCAGAAATAAAGAGCTTAGATGAACAAATAAAAGAAATTGAAAGACAAATAAAAGCCGAAGCCATTGGAGCAGAGAAGATAAACCAATATTTAACGCAATTTTTCAATTCAGATAGATTAAGAATACAACTAATAGAGGATGGTAAATATAAACTTTATAGAGATAATCAAATAGCCAAAAATTTGAGCACAGGCGAAAAAAATATAATTTCTCTTATTTACTTTTTCGCAAAACTCGAAGAAACACATTTTGATTTTGGGAATGCGATTGTTTTTATAGATGACCCTGTTTCAAGCTTAGACAGTAACCACATTTTTAAGGTATATGGATTTATACAAGAAAAATTAAAGGATTGTGGTCAGGTTTTTATAACTACACATAACTTTGATTTTTTTAATTTGTTAAAAGATTTAAGTAAATACGACTGGAGAAATAAAGGGAATTTTTATTTGATTAAGAAGCTTAAAAATCAAAATGGAGAATATTCATGTATTGAAAATCTACCATCCATATTATTGAAATTCAAAAGCGAGTATAACTATTTATTCAGTATCCTTAAATCTTTTGACGAGTCAAATGATAAAGCAAAGTTTGAGCAATTATACATATTGCCTAATATATTACGCAGATTCTTCGAAGCGTATTTATATATGAAGTATCCAGATGGAGAAAGATTTAACGCCAAGGCTAAAAAATTTTTAGAAGGTGAAAATTTTAGTGATATAAAAGCAGCGCTAAAATTAATGGATGAATACTCACATGAAGAAGATCCAAGTCACGTCCAAAAATTCCCTCCCATTGAAGAGGTAAGCCATGCCGTTAGTTTTATTTTAAAAACAATAGGAAAGAAAGATAAAGATCATTATAAGGCTTTGTGTCAGTCATTAACTTCTGGTAATAATGCATCTTCATCTTGAGAAAAGTAATATAGAGGTAAGTTTCAAGTTTACCCATTTAGCAATATGGTGTTAGTATATTATTGTAGACACTTTAACTCGAACAAGATAAAATTAAAGAGGGGAAGTGTCTACAAAATGCCAAAGGACGAAGGAAATATAGCAATGAATACAAAAATACACCATTAAAATTATTATAAGCAATTACTTAAAATGTAAGAATTTGATGAAAAAACGGAGGACAAGCAGATGGCTGAGGTAATAAACTCCAATGAAATTTTAATAGAACGTATAAAAACAATGCTAAAAAATAAAAAAAGCAGTACCATAAACATTATTAATGATAAATTAACTCTTTCTGTTTTTGCTGAATTACAGACCAATATGGGAAAAGTAAAAGAAATAAATCTAGTATTAAGAGATTCTACTTATATTCCTACTGGCAAAGAAATTTCTCGGGAATTTGAAATTGGTAGAATTGCTGATAATATATTTTTTAACTCCTATGAAATAGTTGAAAAAAATAAATTGGGGCATCTAAGCAAAGCTCGTAGTATGTATAATTTTATTGAAAAACACGTGAATGTAAAAAGGATAAAAAAGAAAGAGCTTTTAAAAAGCAATTTCATATTAATAGATGAAGACTATGGAGTTTTTGGGGATTCTTCTTTGGAAATTATCCGCAAAACCAGGAAAAATGGTATAGTTCCAATGAATTTTAATATAGAAATTACTGATTCGAAACAGGTCAAAGAACTTAAAAGAAGTTTTGAACTTATTTGGAACAATAAGGGATATACAGAAGATTTCAAGAAGCAACTTTTAGAAAATCTTAATTTCATTTATAAAGAATACGATCCGGAATTTCTTTATTTTTTTACCCTTTATGAACTTTTTGGAGACCAATTAGATTCCGATATAGAGCGATTTGAAAGCGATCATATTGGTTTTAAAGATACTGAGATTTGGAAAAGTCTTTTTCGATTTCAAAAAGATGCAGTGGTTTCTGCTATACGCAAAATTGAAAAATATAATGGCTGCATTATTGCTGATAGCGTAGGGCTTGGAAAAACTTTTGAAGCATTAGCTATAATAAAATATTATGAGTTACGACAGCATAGAGTTTTAGTTTTAACACCGGCAAAGTTGTATGATAACTGGGATTCATTCAGAAATTCTTACATAGATAACCGTTTTGCGAGAGATCGGTTTGCATTTGATATTCTTTGTCATAGTGATTTAAGTCGTCGTTTTGGGAGATCCCGTAGCGGCCTTGATTTATCCAGAATAAATTGGGGAAATTATGATTTGCTTGTTATTGATGAGTCCCATAATTTCAGAAATCGCAATGATAATCCAGAAAGACTTTCACGTTATGGAAGATTGATAAATGAAATTATTAAAAAAGGGGTTAGAACAAAAGTTTTAATGCTGACAGCTACACCTGTAAACAATTCTCTAAATGACTTAAAAAATCAGTTGAGCACAATTACTATAGATAATGACGAAGCTTTTAAGGAAGATGGTATTTCAAGCATTGAAGGGGTATTAAAAAAAGCGCAAAAAGTAATAAATGATTGGATTAAAGAGCCGAATAGAAATAAAAAGGATTTATTGGATAATCTTCCATCAGAATTTTTTAAACTTCTTGAAATGGTTACAATTTCGAGAAGTCGTAAGCATATCACTATGTATTATGGCAATGATGAAATAGGTAGTTTTCCTGAAAAACTTCCACCAAAAACTTATAAACCAGAAATTGATAGCAAAGGGGAATTACTAAAATTTTATGATACAGATGAAAAGCTTGATATGTTAACACTTGCAGTTTATCAACCTATGAAATACATTAAACCTGAATACAAGCAATATTATGTAGAAAAATTCCAAACAGTTCGTGGTGACAGAGTGCTATTTAATCATGAAGAAAGAGAATATTTTGTTTCCGTACTACACCGATTCAATTTATTTAAAAGGTTAGAAAGCTCTGTTTATGCTTTTAGGGAGACTTTACAACGTCTTCTTCAGAGAATTGATAGATATATAGAATTGCTTGAAAAAAGTAGTGAAGATTTAGAAGTAGAATTTGAAGAATCAGATGACGATGAAGAATTATTATTGGATTATAAGTATGAAATAAATGTTAATCATTTAATGAAAGGAATATATTTGGCTGACTTATATCACGATAAAGGGAAAATAGAAGAATTATTGAAAAGTGTTGATATTGTTCTGCAAGAACAGAGAGATGAAAAATTAAAAACCTTATTAAATTTTTTAGAAGAAAAAATAACTAAGACACCTTATAATCCAGGCAATAAAAAAGTATTAATTTTTACTGCTTTTGCTGATACCGCATATTATCTTTATGATACTATTGCACAAGAAATGAAAAAACATGGAATTCATACTGCGCTTGTAACTGGGACAGGCGAACCTAAAACAACGCTAAATATTTCTAAAGAATTTAATACTATACTATCTTATTTCTCTCCCAATTCTAAATTAGGGAGAAAATTACCCGAAAATGAACAAATAGATATTCTTATTGCTACTGATTGTATTTCCGAAGGACAAAACCTTCAAGATGCTGATTGCGTGGTAAATTATGATATTCAATGGAATCCAGTTATTTTAATTCAACGCTTTGGTCGTATTGATAGGATTGGAAGCAAAAATGAACGAATAGCTATGATAAATTTTTTCCCGAATTTAGAATTAAATGAATATCTTCAATTAGAATACCGTGTCAAACAAAAAATGCTGGCGGTAAATTTGACTGCAACCGGAGAAGATGATATATTAAATCCAGATTTAAATGACTTCGATTTTCGTAAAAAGCAATTGGAACGATTGCAAAATGAAATAGTTGATATTGATGAATTATCAGATAATATTTCTATAACAGACCTAAATATGAACGATTACCTATATGAGTTGTCCATGTATGTGCGTAGTCATCCTGAAATAAAAAAAGTACCGAGAGGAATTTATTCTGTGGTTAAAGGGGAAAAACCAGGTTGTATCTTTTGCTTTAGGCATCTTGAAGATAATACTAAGCCTGAAAGTAATAGTTCTCTTTACCCCTATTACTTAATTTATGTTACCCATGACGGTGAAATATATTTTGGAAGCGGTAGTTCACGAGAGACTTTAATGCAATTTAGAAAGCTTTCTTATGGGAAAAATAAACCAAATACCGAACTAATTGATTTGTTTAATCAGCAAACTAAAAATGCAACTGATATGAGCTTTTATTCAAATCTTTTGAATAAGGCAATTGATAGTATTAAAGGTGAGGAAGAAAGAAAAGCTGAAACAAGTATTTTTGACTTTGGTGGCTACGAAAATGAATTTGCCCATACAAGTGCTGATGATTTTGAGTTAGTATCCTTTCTTGTGGTGATGTAAATGCTTGGAGTACCTGAGAGATATAAGATTGATAAAAATTTCGATATAAAAACCTTTTTAACCGGGGAACTAACAAAACAAGAGAAACAAAAATTTAAAGAAGATGTTAAAGGAATAACTTTAACACACCAAATAATTGGAGAAGAAATACCGTCATTAATAAACAATGATTATAACTATCAAGCTATTCTTTATTTTGATATAAAAGTTAATGACTTAAAGTATTCGAATTTTATTGGCGGAATTTTACAAAAAATAGTTAAACCTCCTGCGGTATTACGGTTTATTGATAATAAAGGCAATTACCTGTACTGTTTTGCTTTAAAAAGATTAAGTAAAATTGATTCGCAGGAAATTGTCATAGATGATATAATTTTTACTCAGAGAAGTTCTTTATTTTTCCCAGATGAAAATGCAACATTATTTGATCGATATTTAGCTTTTACTAAAATATTAAACACTGGTAACAAACTCACCTTTTACACAGAAATTATAACGAAAGCCTATCTTATTAACTATAAACATTTGTGGACTGGAGCTTTAAGGGCATTAGATACCAATATCTTCTATGATATTGAAAAAATGAATGAAATAAGGACTCTTTTAAAGAAAATCATAAATCTTCAAAATCATCTGAGCAAGTCGATCACATTAGCAGAAAAGGCAAGCCTTAATTCAAAAATAAAAAGTAGTTTTTTAAGGTTAAATGAAATAATTGCTATTTAGGAGGGGTAATAAAATGGAAAATAAAGTGTCAAAGGAAATATTTAATCCAGTCCAAGATAATATCAAAAAGTTTGCTGAATTATTTCCTGCTGCTGTAAAAGATGGCCAGGTAGATTTTGAAGCACTAAAACAGGAACTTGGTCAATTTGAAGAAGTAGGAAAAGAAAAATATGAGCTTACCTGGCCAGGGAAGACATTAGCTAAACAGCTTGCCTTAACCGATGTAGTTGGAAAAACCTTAAAGTATGTACCTGAAGAGAGCAAAAATCCGGACACTACAGAAAATCTTTATATAGAAGGAGATAACTTGGAAGTTTTAAAACTTCTCAGAAATTCGTATTATGGCAAAATAAAGATGATTTACATAGATCCACCTTATAATACTGGCAATGATTTTATTTATAAAGATGATTTCAAAAAATTAAAAGAAGAAAGTGATAAGGAAGAAGGAGAATTGGATGAAAACGGTGAACGATTAATTAAAAACCAGAGAAGTTCTGCACGCTTCCATTCCAACTGGTTGAATATGATGTATCCACGCTTAAAAGTAGCTAAGGATTTGCTTTCCGATGATGGAGTCATTTTTATTAGTATTGATGATAATGAAGTGGCAAATTTAAAAAAGATTTGTGATGAGATTTTTGGGGAGGAGAATTTTTTAGTAAATTGTATATGGATTAGTGGAAGAACTTCAGCTGCCCATTTTACTAATTCACATGAATACATATTAGGCTATGCAAGAAACATTAAATTATTACCTTTATTTAATTATAATGGTAACGATGAAATAACTTCAGACAGAACTATAAAAAAACCAAGTAGGAAAAACCCTTTATCTTCAATAACATTTCCGGCAGGAATTGATTTTGAGGGTGAAGACAAGGTTTTTCCAGCAAGATTTGGAGAGAGAGAGCCTATTATTGTAGAAAAGGGAATATTTGCATGTGAAAACAGAAAGTTAAAATACCCAGTTACTTTAAAAGCTGCATGGACTATGAAAGAAATGATTTTAAAATGGTTAAATGGTGAAGAAGTATATGATCAAAAAGGGCAAAAGATTAAAAGATTTTATTTTAAATCAAACGGTGTTTTGTTTTATGAAAAAGAAAAAGGAACAATTCATCCTAAATCAGTAATTAATAATATTACTACAAAACAAGGAACAAATGAGGTTATGGAACTATTGGGAAGTGATATTTTTACTTATCCCAAGCCGACACAGTTAATAAAATACTTTTTAGCTATAACAAATAAAAATGATATCATTCTTGACTTCTTTTCTGGTTCAGCTACAACAGCTCATGCCGTTATGCAGCTTAATGCCGAAGATGGTGGCAAACGCAAATTTATTATGGTGCAGTTACCAGAACCTTGTCCAGAAGATTCCGAAGCCTATAAAGCTGGCTTTAAAACCATTGCCGATATTGGTAAAGAAAGGATTCGTAGGGCTGGAGAAAAGATTAAAGAAGAATTTAAGGATAAGGAGTGGATTGATGACCTTGATATTGGTTTTAAAGTTTTTAAGGTAGCTGAAACAAATATTCGATGGAATGATGAGGTTTTTGACGGTGAGCAGATTACTTTAAGCGAAAGCGCTCTTTCTGTTAAGGATGCTTTAGACTTTAATCCTGGCTTTACTGATATTGATGTAGTTTATGAGATTATGCTACGTCACAGAGATTTCCCACTTACATCTAAAATTGAAAAACTTACCAATATAGGGAATCGAACATATATGTTTGCCGATAGTGTAGTAGTATGTCTTGAAGAAACGATTACCAGTGATATTGTGGATAAAATAGCTTCTTTAGAACCAAAACCGATAAAAATTATTTTTAGAGATAGTGCTTTTGATGATGATATTTCTTTGAAGTTAAATATTTTGCACAGACTTGATACACAAATAAAGCTTTTTAACCAGGGAAAAGACCAGACTTACAGAGTAGAGTTTATTTAAGGAGTGGGCTAAATGACAAGGAAAGTTATATTTAACTTTGATGATAATTTAGAATACCAAAAGAAAGCTATCAACTCAGTTGTAGCCCTCTTTAGAGGACAAGATCGGGAGCTGGGGGATGTAATTTATCGTGGGAAAACCCGACATATAGGACGTATATCTGAGGAAATTATAAGGAATAGATTGGACATAGGAAGGAATGTTATTCTAGAAAATTTACGAGAAATACAAACTCAAAACATGCTCTTTCCCTCTACTGATTTACAGCCTATATATAATTTTTCTGTAGAGATGGAAACAGGTACTGGTAAAACTTACGTATATTTGCGGACTATTTTGGAGCTCTATAAAAATTATAATTTTTTAAAGTTTATAATTGTAGTGCCTACAGTGGCTATTCGTAAAGGAGTAGAAAAAAATATTGAAATTTTGAAAGAACATTTAAAAACCCTTTATGACCTTGACATTTCAAATTATGCTTTCGTTTATGATTCGAATAATTTAAATAAGTTAATGGACTTTGTGGAAGCTAGGGATTTACGCATTGTAATTATGAATATACAGGCATTTAATAAAGACAGCAATAAAATTCGCAGAGAAGATGAAAGAGGGCGAGTTTTGTGGGACCTAATAAAATATACTAAACCAATTGTCATTATAGATGAACCACAGCGACTTGAAGGAAATGGGAAAAAGAAAAGTGCTTCTTTAAAGGCTATTGAAGAATTGGATCCGCTATTCATTTTAAGGTATTCAGCAACTCATAAAAAGCTTTACCATCAAGTATATAAACTTGATTCGTACCAGGCTTATAAACAGGATTTAGTAAAGAAAATTGAGGTTAAAACTGTTTATGGCAATATCAGTAAAGACTACCCTTATGTTCGTTATATAGAATTTACCCGGGACTTAAAAGCAAAAATTGAAATTTTCTATCGTGAACCGGGCGGGCAGGTTAAATTACGTACCTTCAATGTGCAAAAAGGGGTAAGCCTTTATGAATTATCCGGAGAATTATCCCAATATAGAGATATGATTGTATTGGAAGACCCGCACAAAATTAACGGATTGAAAATTGGTTATAAGGAAGGTATCTTAATATTAAAAGAAGGAGAAAATAATTATAATTTAGATGAACTGGACTTAATCAGAATATTAATCCGTTTAACTATACAAACGCATTTAACAAAGCAACTAAAAATTTTAGAAAAAGGCTATAAAATCAAAGTTTTATCCCTTTTCTTTATAGATCGGGTTAAAAATTTTAGAGATAGTGAAGCACCTGACAGCCGAGGAATTTATGCCCGCATTTTTGATGAGGAATATGAGAAAGTAATTAAAGATCCAAGATATAATGAACTTTTTAAAAAATATCCTGATTTATTTCCTGAATACAAAAATGTGCAAAAGGTAAGAGAAGGTTATTTTGCACGGGATAAGAAAAATAATGAAACTGAGATAGAGGATTGGGACTGGGGGAAAGATGAATTAGAGGTAAAAGCTAAATCTCAGGAAGATATTGAACGTGGAATACAACTTATTTTAGAGAAAAAGGATGAACTAATTTCTTTTGATGAACCATTGGCATTTATTTTTTCTCATTCAGCTTTAAGAGAAGGCTGGGATAACCCTAATGTTTTTCAACTGTGTACCTTAAAAAAAGGAAGTTCGGAAATCGCTAAAAAACAAGAAATAGGACGAGGCTTGCGACTGCCAGTGGATATTTATGGTAACCGTTGTTTTGACAGTGAAATAAATGTTTTGACTGTAATTGCCAATGACTATTACGATCACTTCGCTGAAGCTTTGCAAAAAGATTTTAGATTGGAGGAAGGATTAGATCAGGAAGAAGTTACTTTTGAAGTTATTTACCAAACCTTGGCAGATGCGGGAATGCCAGAGGAATTTCTTGTAGCAGATACCGTGGAAGCTTTTAGGACCGAACTTATTAATGCTGGAATTATTAATGCTAAAACTAATGAACTAACGAAAGATGCGGCAGAGATAATATATCATGAATTTACAAATGCAATTTTACAACCGTATCAGGAAGCTATTAAAGAGAAATTTATAGAAAATATGAAAGCAAAAGGAAGTAAGCGAATTGAGATTAAAAATGGTGATGAAGAACCTGTGGAAAATGGATATAACAGTTTTGTAACGGAAAAAGAATTTCAAAAGCTTTTAGCAGAATTACGTGAACGAATAAACAAAAGAACAATTTACCATGTAAACATTGATAAAGAGGAGTTTATTAAACAAAGTATAGAAGAAATCAATAAACATCTTACTTATAAATCTATTTATCGTCAATATGAAGTAGCAACAGGAGGTATAGATTTCAAAAAATCTAATGAGTTGCAAATACATGATCCTGCTAAATTTACAATTAATCTTGGAACAGAAGCAATAGAAAATAATAAAAGTGATTTTGAAATAATAAATTATCTCATGCATCAAACTTTCTTGCCAAGGAAAGCTTTAATCAGAATTTATTCGGCTTTAGAAAATAAAATTTTATTACAGAAACAGGAGATTTTAGATGAAGTAATTAAGATTCTCCAGAATAAATTGAATGAATTCCAGGCTAAAAATATAGAATATGAAGTTTTAGAAGGGGTTGTGTTTGAAGAGAAGAATATTTTTGCTGTGGATGAAATTGAACAATGGATGCTAAATGAAAGTGCTAAAAAAGCATATAAAACAAAAGAAGAATACCGAAAAGCTCTCCAGAAATATATCCGTGTAGATAGCCATGGGGAGTATGAATTTGCAAGAAGCCTTGATGAAGATCCTGATGTTCTTCTCTTTACAAAATTGAAAAAGGGAGGACTTGTCATTGAAACCCCTTATGGAAATTATACTCCTGACTGGGCAATAATCCATAAAGTTGATGATCATAAGGCAAAGTTGTATTTTATTGTGGAATCAAAATTTGAAAAAGAAAGAGTTAATTTAACCGATGTGGAAAAAGCCAAAATTGAATGTGCCCGTAAACATTTTGCCACCGTATCCAGTGATGTAGTTTTTGATTGGGTCAATAGCTATGAAAGATTTAAAGATATTGTAAATAGAAGTATTCAAAAAAATAATGTAGTGAAAGGAAGTTAAAAGAGGCTTAATAAGGAATTTTTAAAATACATGTCGAAATATATAAAGTGTTTAATTAAATAAAAATGGGATATTTTGAATAATAACTAGAGAAATTTATATTTTTGAGAAAGGTAAGATAAAAATGTCACTAAAGACTCTTTTTAAAGAGGTTATGGATAATTATATAAAAGCAAGAACCTCACAGCCATTTAAAGGAAATAGAATAGGAGATATATTACGAAAAGAAATACCTCAGGAGATACAAAAATTTGATTTTATAGGTGATGAATATTTTATTAAAGGCTCTAATGGTCAAGGTAACTGGGCAGAAATTCCTTGGGTTGCTATTATGGACAAAAATATTACACAAACTACAATGGAAGGGGTATATATTGTTTATCTATTTTCTTCTGATATGAAAAGGCTATATTTAACTTTGAATCAAGGCTATACTAAGTTAAAAGATAAATATGGCAAATTTGGGGCCATTGAAAAAATGTTATCTCTTGCTTCAAAAATAAGGAGTAAAATAGAGGCAAAGGGATGGAATACAGATAATAATTTATCAATTGGCAATGAATTTTATGAAAAAGGGACAATATTTTATAAAAAATATGAGAATAATGATTTACCAGATGATGAAACATTAAAAAATGACCTTCATGATTTGATAAATATTTATAAAAACGTTTCTGTTTTAAGCGGTGAAGATAAGGATCAAATATATGAAAATGAGGAAGATTATATACCTGACAACGATACTAGTTATAACGTCAAAGATGAACTTGATTACATAAAAAGTTACATAAAAAATCAGGGGTTTAGCTACAATGATAAGTTAATAGAAAATTTTTATTTATCTTTGAAGTCAAAGCCATTTTTAATTCTTGCTGGTATTTCAGGTACAGGGAAAAGCAAACTTGCAAGACTTTTTGCGGAGGCTATAGGTTGCAATACGAAGAATGGACGATTTATGTTGGTACCTGTAAGACCCGACTGGTCAGATTCTACGGAATTATTAGGTTACAAAGATATGCATAATAAATTTCATCCTGGAGTTTTAACAAATTTTATAAAAAGGGCTATAAACGATATAAATAGACCTTACTTTTTTGTATTGGATGAAATGAACCTTGCACGTGTAGAGTATTATTTCAGCGATATTCTTTCAATTATAGAGTCACGAAAAAAAGATGGCGATAGAATTGTTACAGATCCACTTTTGAACAAAGAATTGTTAGATGAGGATTCTTTCCATGAATATGGCAATTTGTACATACCTGAAAATTTATATTTCATTGGCACTGTTAATATGGATGAGACTACGTTTCCCTTTAGCAAAAAAGTGCTTGATAGAGCAAATGTTATTGAGTTTTCTGATGTAAACCTCGATTATTTTGTTGGAGATATCGAAGAAATTACTGAAAAAGTACTAAACAATAGTTTTTTGAAGAGTGAATTTTTAACATTAAATGATTGTCTTGATTATAGGGAAATTATTGATGATGTGATTTTGGTTTTAAAAAAAATGGCTCTTTGTCAATAGTTGGGGTGGGTATTTTTTCTGAATGCCCACCTTTAAATTTTATCACATAATATGGTAATGATTGTTAGTTATTAGTTATAATAAGAGAGATAGTTAGAAGTATGAGTGGGT
>Ga0207430_10218_pt1 | contig 19553 bp, 18 predicted proteins | sample YelNatsi3bottle8_FD_187544 | JGI IMG/M metagenome (GOLD analysis project Ga0207430, IMG submission 187544) | Hot spring thermophilic microbial communities from Obsidian Pool, Yellowstone National Park, USA - site 3 bottle 8 (SPAdes) (version 2) | ecosystem: Environmental > Aquatic > Thermal...
TTTGCTTCTTTAATTCTAACATAATTCTATGAAAATTTGTACTACCTATATTTTGTATGTTTATTTATTCAATCTATTTTATATTTATACTTTTTCATAAAGAAAAGAGGCTTTTTACACTAGAATCATCATTATAAAATGAAACTGGAATGAGACCAACTAAAACTTCTTGTTCAGCTTCAGCAGTTGCAGGATAAGGTGTATTACTCATAATAGACGCTACATTTAAGACACAGGTTTCGCCATCGTAAAGTCTGTAGAGAGTTATTTCCTTTCCTTCAGGAGAAAGTTTATATACTCTTACTACTCCATTTATAACAAAAACTATGTCGGTACAGTAATCTCCTTCTTCTAAAAGTTTTTCTCCATTTTTCAACTTGATAATTTTAATGATTCTCATAAAATTGTCTAACTTATTTTTATCCTTTAGGTTTTTAATAAAAGGGAATTTATTTTTGATTTCATGGATTAAGCCATCATCAATCATTTCCTTACCTCCCAGTTAATTTTATAATGCTTAAATGGTGATAAAAAGGTGCAGTAAAGCGTATTAAAAATCTTTTACTGCACTTTTTAATTTATTTATTTCTTTTCTAAAGTATAAATACATTGTAGTTCCTTCAAAAGCCCATTGGATAGCTGTTACAAACCATACATATACAACTCCTAATTTTAAGATGTAAATGACTACGTACATAAGAGGAAGTCTTATAAACCAGCTGGATATTGTAGAGATAATAAAGGGAGTCTTTGTATTTCCACTTCCTTTAAGGCCTCCTCCATAAACCATACCAACTGCCATAAAAGGCTGTTCAATGGAGGCTACCATAAGGCAAAGGATGCCGACAGCTATTACGTCAGCATCTTTTATAAAAGCTCTTATAAAGAGATGGGGTATTGTCAGAAATAGTATAGACATTGTACCCATAATTGCTACAGCAAATAATGCCGAAATATTTGTATACCTTTTTGCACTGTCATATTTTTTAGCTCCTACCATTTGACCTGCCATTGTGGTTGCAGCGACTGCAAAACCCCATCCTGGCATAAAGGATATAGATTCAATCGTAGTTGCAATTTGATTTGCTGCAAAAGCTACTGTCCCAAGGTGCATTATCATGAATATTGAAATAAGTCGACTTATGTCAAAGGCAGCTTCTTGAAGAGAAGCAGGGAAGGCAAGTTTCAGTATATCTACAATTATTTGCCTGTCAAAGTTCACTATATCACGAAGCTCGATATTTAATATTTTTTGGTTGAAGTAATATAACATTATAAATATAAAGCCAGTAATTTGTGCTATAGTAGTAGCAATTGCAGACCCTTTTGCACCTAAAGGAGGAAAGGCTAATTTTCCAAATATTAAAATCCAATCCAATAAAATATTAATAAATATGACTATACTTGCTCCTATCATAGGCGTTTTTGTATTTCCTTGAGCTCTTAAAATTGCGTTTAATACATTCATAAGCATATTAAAGAAAATACCTATTGATGCAATTTTTATAAATATCCTTCCTAAGACAAGCACATTACCAGTAGCGCCAGCTATTATTAAAAAATTTTCTGCAAAGGTAAAAAGTATTAAAGAAATGAAAATAGCAAAAATAAATCCTAAAAAAATTCCTTGAGATGCGTATTTTTCAGCAGCTTCAAAATCTTTCGCTCCTATACTGCGGGCGACATAAGAAGTTACTCCTATGGAGATTCCCATTGCAATAAAAATGTTAGAGAAGGTATATATAATTTCTGATGCAAGGCCTACAGCGCTGACACTGTCTTTACCGCCAAATTGTCCCACCATCATCGTATCTACTACCCACACTACCATGTATAGTAGCATTTCTCCAACTGCAGGTAGTGCTAAATTAAGTATTTCTTTTATTTCTTTTTTAGTTGCCATATAACACCTCCTGTTTGTTGAGGAATTGGCGGAGTTTATACATTCATTATTTTACATTAATTCCTTTTTAAATTTATATATTGTATTCTTCAAAAATTCCACTTTTTAATTGCTAATAGTATTATAGCACAAAAGGGAAAATTTACAGTAACTAAGACTTGTGTTAATAAGAGCTTCTTATTAGATGATAGTATGGAGCATCTGAGAGAAATTTTCATTGAGTTTTTAAATGAAAATAGTATAATAATATGGCAGGAATAAAATAAAAACAAGAAGTTTAAAATTAACTATAATTTTTAAGAGATGAGATGGAGGCACATTTTTATGTCTGAAATCGTAAGGCCTAGATATGAGTACATTGCTTTTGATATTGCTAAAAGAATTGTAGAGGGCGAGTTTAATGAGGATGAGAGATTGTACGGCAGGTCAAATCTTGCAGGACTTTACAAAGTTTCACCTGAGACAATACGGCGTGCTATTTCCCTTTTACAAGACATGGGAGTAGTTGTTTCAGAACAAGGTAAAGGAGTAATTGTTAAATCGAAAGAAGCGGCACAAAGATATATAAATCAATTTAATGAAAAACAAACCTTAGAGGTCTTAAAAAATGAATTGGTTAAAATCGCTGAAGAAAGAAAAAAACTTGATGAAAGGCTGGAAACTATTTTACTAAAATTTATAGAATACGCTAATAGATTAAAAAATATTAGTGACTTTAATCCTGTTGAAATTCGCGTCAATGAGAAAAGCACTGCTGTAGGTAAGACTTTGGCTGAGTTAAAATTTTGGGATGTTACAGGTGCTACCGTAATAGCAATAAGGAGAGGAGAAGAGGTAATTATTTCTCCTGGTCCCAATGAGCAAATTAAAGGTGGAGATTATTTAGTTCTTGTAGGAAGTAAGGAGGCTTTCAAAAAAAGTATATCTCTAGTCGATAACTATACTGTTATTAGTTTTCCCTAGCAACAACATTAGTTGCTAGGTTATTTTTTGTAATCCCTTTTATTGACACAGTGACAACTTTATTATATAATATAGGTTGTCACTTGTAAAGGAGGTGTGGTAGCATTGATAAGATTTGAAAATATAGTTAAAACATATGGAGAAACTGAAATATTAAAAGGAATAAATTTAGAAATAAAAGATAATGAATTGGTGGTTTTGATAGGACCGAGTGGTTGTGGGAAAACCACTTCGTTGAAAATGATAAATCGCTTAATTGAACCAACCTCTGGCAAAATATATATAAACGGACAAGACATTTCTCAGATAGACCCAATCCAACTTCGCAGGAATATTGGATACGTGATTCAGCAAATTGGTTTACTTCCACACATGACAGTAGAACAGAATATAGAATTAGTTCCTTTGCTTAAAAATTGGCCAAAAAAGAAGAGAATTGAAAGAGCAAAGGAATTAATGCATCTTGTAGGAATGCCTCCAGAAGAATATATGAACAGATATCCAAAAGAATTATCCGGGGGGCAACAACAGAGGATAGGAGTTGCACGGGCTTTAGCTGCAGATCCAGATATCATTTTAATGGATGAACCTTTTAGTGCCCTGGATCCTATTACAAGGTCTCAGCTACAAGAAGAACTTTTTGAATTGCAGCAAAAGTTGCAAAAAACCATTGTATTTGTAACTCACGATATGGATGAGGCGTTGAAATTAGGTGATAGGATCTGCATAATGAAAGATGGAAAAGTAGTGCAATTTGATACTCCCGAAAAAATATTGAAAAATCCAGCAAATGAATTTGTGGAGAATTTTATAGGGAAAAAACGAATGTGGATACAACCAGAGCATGTTTTAGCAAGAGATATTATGATTACCAATCCTATAAAGGCTCTTCCTTCCAGGACTCTTACACAAGCGATAGAAATTATGAGTAATAGTGGTGTTGACAGTATTTTGGTTGTTAATAAAGAAAACCAACTTTTAGGCATAGTAACAGCAGAGGATATAAGGGCTAATAAAAACAATGCAAAACGGATAGAAGAGATTTATACTCGAGATGTTTTTACAGTAAAACCTGATGATTCAATTTTAGATGTTCTTAAATTAATGGCTCAAAAAAATATAGGTTATGTACCAGTTGTGAATGAAAATAATTTGCTTAAAGGTTTGATCACGCGAAGTGCCCTGGTAAATTATTTGGGTGCAAATTATGCAGAATAGGAAGGAGGACTTTTAAATAGTGTTGGTAGAATATATAAATTTTATGAAAGATAGAGTTAACGATATTTTAATTTTAACAACTCAGCATATTCAATTATCTGTTATGGCTCTGATTATAGCTATAGCTATAGGAGTACCATTAGGTATCTTGATTGCAAAATTTCCTTCAACTTCCTCATTTGTTATTGGATTAGCCAATGCTGTACAAGCAATTCCAAGTTTAGCTTTGCTGGGATTTTTGGTCCCTTTTTTAGGTATAGGTTCAACTCCTTCAATAGTTATGATAATTGTGTATTCACTACTACCCATTATAAAAAATACGTATACCGGTCTTGTCAATGTAGATAAAGCTATTCTCGAGGCAGGTAAAGGTATGGGAATGACGGAAATACAATTAATGACGATGGTACAATTGCCATTAGCTTTACCTTTTATAATGGCGGGCATTCGAATAGCAGCTGTGACGGCCGTTGGATTTACTACTTTAGCGGCGTTGATTGGAGCCGGTGGTTTAGGTCAATTGATTTACAGAGGTATATCTATGGTGAATAACCAGATGATACTAGCAGGTGCAATACCAGCAATGATTTTGGCACTGTTGATAGACTATATTTTACTCTTAGTAGAAAAGCTAGTGACTCCAAAGGGAATAAAATAAAGGAGGAGATTTTAAATGAAAAGAATTTTGCTATTAAGTCTGGCTTTTATTTTAACTGTTACTTTCGTGACATCTTGCGGTATTGGAAGTTCTCAAAGGAATGCAAGTGATACTGTGGTTGTAGGATCGAAAAATTTTACAGAGCAAATTATCGTAGCTAATATGGTTGCCGACATGATTGAAGCACATACTAACCTCAAAGTAGAGCGAAAACTAAACCTTGGCGGTACAAATGTAAACTTTGAAGCGATAAAAAGGGGAGGTACGAATAATGGAATAGATATTTATGTTGAATATACAGGGACAGGTTTGGTAGACATATTACGGATGAAACCTACTACAGATCCAGAAAAAGCTTATGAAACAGTGAAGAAAGAATTTAAAGACAAATGGAATATAGTATGGTTGAAGCCCTTGGGATTCAATAATACTTATACTTTAGCTGTAAAGGATGAATTGGCAAAGCAATATAATTTGAAAACTTTTTCGGATTTAGCTAAAATTAGCAACAAATTAATTCTGGGAGCTACAATGGAATTTTTGGAAAGACCCGATGGCTATCCTGGTCTACAAAAAGTGTATAATTTTAAGTTTAAACACACAAAATCCATGGATATGGGTATAAGATATACAGCGATAGATAATAATGAAGTTCAGGTTATTGATGCTTTTGCTACTGATGGATTGCTAGTATCTCATAAACTAAAAATACTTGAAGACGATAAACACTTTTTCCCACCTTATTATGCTGCACCAATTATTAGGCAAGATGTGCTAGACAAACACCCTGAATTAAAAGATGTTCTCAACAAATTGGCAAATCAAATTTCTGATGAAGAAATGCAAAAACTTAATTACAAGGTCGATGGTGAAGGGCAAGATCCAGCAAAGGTAGCAAAAGAATTTTTAAAAGAAAAGGGATTAATTTAGCAGCAGAAATGCAAAGCTTCCTGAATTTGGTCAATCAGGAAGCTTTATTATTTTATTTTAAGAATTAAAAATAAATTTTCTTCACTTTATCAGTTCAATTTGATAAAATATGTACTATACATAAAAAAGGTATAAAGGGGGATGCATTGTGAAGAGTATACGGATATACGACACAACATTAAGAGATGGAGTTCAAGGACAAGGTATATCTTTTACTGTGGAAGACAAATTAAAGATAGTTAAAGTTCTTGATGAGTTTGGTGTAACCTATATTGAGGCAGGTAATCCTGGGTCTAATCCTAAAGATATTGAATTTTTTGAAAGAGTTAAAAATATTAAGTTAAAAAATGCTAAATTAATCGCTTTTGGCAGCACAAGAAGAGCGAATACAACTACCGAAGAGGATGCTAATGTGATTTCCCTTTTAAATGCTGACACAGAGGTAGTAACTATTTTTGGCAAGTCATGGGACTTTCAAGTTACAGAAATTTTGAAAACTACTTTAGAAGAAAACTTAAAAATGATTTATGATACAGTAAAGTTTTTTAAAGACAAAGGTAAGTCAGTTATATTTGATGCAGAGCATTTTTTTGATGGTTACAAACAAAATCCAGAGTATGCTTTAAAGACATTAGAAGTAGCATTAGAGGCGGGCGCAGACAGTGTATGCTTGTGTGATACAAAAGGCGGAGCTTTTCCTATGGAGGTTTATGAAATAACAAAAACTGTTGTGGATAAATTTAATACAGAAGTAGGAATACACTGTCATAATGATAACGGAATGGCTGTCGCAGATTCTATAATGGCAGTACAAGCAGGGGCAATACAAGTACAAGGTACAATAAACGGTTATGGTGAAAGATGTGGCAATGCGAATTTATGTACCTTGATACCGAATTTGCAATTACTTATGGGATATAAATGTGTGCCTGATGAAAATCTAAAACAATTGACTCATTTAGCCAGATTTGTAAGTGAAATTGCAAATGTCACTTACGATGAAAGGGCGCCTTATGTCGGGAAAAATGCTTTTTCCCACAAAGCGGGGATGCATGCTGATGCTGTAAATAAAAATACTTATTCTTATGAACTGATTGACCCTTCTTTAGTGGGAAATAGTAGGACCTTTTTGATTTCTGAAGTTGCAGGCAGAGGAACAGTGCTAAATGCCATAAATGAAATAGATCCAACTATTACAAAGGATTCTCCTGAAACAAAGTTAATTTTAGATAAATTAAAAGAAATGGAGTATTTAGGGTATCAATATGAAAATGCAGGAGGTTCTTTAGAACTTTTGATAAGAAAGGTTCTTGGAAAATATAAACCAGCATTTAATTTAAAAGAGTTCAAAGTTATTGTAAATGAGCCTTCTGTAAATAGTGTTAATTCTTCAGCACTTATAAAAGTGGAAGTCGATAGTATAGAGGAGATAGCTGCAGCTGAGGGAGATGGGCCAGTACATGCTCTTGATAATGCTGTAAGAAGAGTACTGGAGAGATTTTACCCACAGATAAAAGAAATGAGGTTGACAGATTATAAAGTGAGGGTTTTGGATTCTAATTCTGCAACTGCTGCTAAAGTTAGAGTTATAATAGAGTCGACAGACGGAAAAGATTCATGGAGCACAATTGGGGTTTCTACAGATATTATTGAGGCCAGTTGGAGAGCCCTTGTTGATTCAATAGAGTACAAACTTAACAAAGAAAGTTAATTCAAAAGCGGAGAAATTGACATGAATTGTCATTGATGTTAAAGTAAAAATGAACATGTCAATTTCTCTTTTTTTGAAAGGAGAAATTTGAATGATAATAAGTGCAAGCAGGAGAACGGATATTCCGGCTTTTTACAGCGATTGGTTTTTTAAAAGAATTGAGGAAGGCTATGTTTTGGTGAGGAATCCTTTTAATTTTCATCAAGTCAGTAAAGTTTCTTTAAAGAAAGATGCAGTAGATGGCATTGTGTTTTGGACAAAAAATCCAGAAAAAATGATACCGAAATTGCATTTGATAGAGGACTATGCTTATTATTTTTTATTTACTTTAAATCCCTATGATAAAAGAATAGAGAGGAATGTGCCAGAAAAATCACATATAATTGAAGTTTTTAAAAAGCTGTCTAGCAAAATAGGGAAAGAGAGGGTAATTTGGCGTTATGACCCTATTATTTTAATTTCCGAATTTGATATAGAATACCATGTAAAAAGCTTTAAGGAAATAATGTCTGAACTTTATGGATATACATCAAAATGTATAATCAGTTTTGTGACTCTTTATCCTAAAGTTTACAAGACTTTGGAAAAAATAGGGGCTTATGAGATAAACAAGGAACAGAAGTTAGAAATTGCATATAGATTTTATGAAATAGCGAAAGAGCACTCAATTAAACTTGAGACTTGTGCAGAAGAATTGGATTTATCGCCATATGGTATAGAGCATGCGAGATGTATAGATAAAACTTTAATAGAAGAGCTTTCTGGTAAAAAACTCAATATAGGAAAGGATAAGAATCAAAGGAAGTTTTGTGGTTGTGATGAAAGTATAGATATTGGTGCCTATGATACTTGTCTACATGGCTGTATTTATTGCTACGCAAACAGTAGTATCAGTACTATAAAAAGAAATACAAAGCAGTACAATGTAAATTCTCCTTTGTTGTGTAGCAAATTGACAGAAGAGGATGTAATAAAAGAAAGGGAAGTTAAATCTTGTGCTGTTTGGCAAACTTCAATTTTTGATAGATAAAAAATCTGTCTATGTAGAAAAGTTTTCTTGACTGTAGTATAATTGAATTATGAAATATTTGGAGGTGTTATTATGCAAAAGGCTGTTGAAATTACATATAACGGCAAAACTTTAAGAGGAATGATGCATTTGCCTGATGATGTTAAGGGTAAAGTGCCTATGGTAATAATGTTTCACGGTTTTACAGGCAATAAAGTAGAGTCTCACTTTATTTTTGTGAAGATGTCAAGAGCTTTAGAAAAAGTAGGTATTGGGAGTGTAAGGTTTGACTTTTATGGTTCTGGAGAAAGTGATGGGGACTTTAGTGAAATGACATTTAGCAGTGAATTGGAAGATGCAAGACAAATTTTAAAGTTTGTGAAAGAGCAACCTACGACTGACCCTGAGAGAATAGGACTACTTGGTTTGAGTATGGGAGGAGCTATTGCAGGGATTGTAGCAAGGGAATATAAAGATGAAATAAAGGCGTTGGTGCTATGGGCTCCAGCTTTTAATATGCCTGAGCTTATAATGAACGAAAGTGTAAAGCAATACGGAGCTATTATGGAACAATTGGGCTTTGTAGACATAGGAGGACATAAACTGAGTAAAGATTTTGTTGAGGATATTTCAAAATTAAATATATTTGAGCTGTCAAAAGGATACGATAAAAAAGTGCTTATAGTTCATGGGACAAATGATGAAGCGGTTGAATATAAAGTTTCTGATAGAATCTTAAAAGAGGTTTATGGGGATAACGCTACAAGAGTGACAATCGAAAATGCAGACCATACTTTTAAGAGTTTAGAATGGGAGAAAAAGGCGATTGAGGAGTCAGTAGAGTTTTTCAAAAAGGAATTGTTAAAGGGATAGCTCCATCGCTATCCCTTATTTTTCTGCGTAAAGCTCAATTATTTTTATTATTACTTCGACTGCTTTTTCCATTGCATATGTCGGTATAAATTCATATTTACCGTGAAAATTATGCCCTCCTGTGAATAAATTAGGTGTTGGAAGCCCCATATAGCTTAATCTTGCTCCATCAGTGCCTCCTCTTATAGGCACTATTTTAGGTTCCACTCCTACTAATTTCATTGCTTCTAATGCTGTATCGACTATGTGCATATGCTTTTCAATTATTTCTCTCATATTGTAATACTGGTCTTTAAGTTCAAGCTCTAGTGTGCCTTCACCATATTTTTTATTTAATGTTTCTACAATGCTTTTTAGGTATTCTTTTTTATCTAAAAAAGTTTGCTTATTAAAATCTCTGATAATATAATACATTTTAGTTTGTTCTACATTGCCTTCAAAATTGTTCAAATGATAAAAACCTTCATATCCTTCAGTATGGGCAGGAGTTTCATGTTCAGGTAACATATTTTGGAGTTCTATTCCAATCAAAATGGAGTTTTTCATCTTGCCTTTTGCTGTTCCAGGATGCACATTTCTGCCATTAATTTTGATTTTAGCACTGGCAGCATTGAAATTTTCGTATTCTATTTCTCCAATTCCACCGCCATCTACAGTATAAGCAAAATCACAATTAAATTTTTTTACATCAAATTTGTCTACACCCCTACCAATTTCTTCATCAGGTGTGAAGGCTACTTTTATATTGCCATGCTTTATTTCAGGATGATTTATTAAATATTCCATAGCTGTTATTATTTCTGCAATTCCTGCTTTATCATCAGCTCCCAAAAGAGTTGTTCCGTCTGTGGTGATTAAAGTTTTTCCTATGTAATTTTTAAGCTCTGGAAATTCAGTAGGAGATAATACTATGTTTTTTTCTTTGTTTAAGATTATATCTTTGCCATCATAATTTTCTATTATCTGAGGCTTTACGTCTTTGCCGCACATGTCAGGACTTGTGTCCATATGAGCTATAAATCCTACTGTAGGGAGTTTTTTGTCAGTATTTGAAGGAAGTAAAGCCGTAACATAACCGTTTTCATCTACATTTACCTCTTTAAGGCCTATTTCTTCAAGCTCATTTGCTAATTCTTTTGCAAATATTACTTGTCCCTCAGTGCTGGGATAAGTTGTTGAGTTTTCATCCGATGTTGTATGATATTTTACATATTTTAAAAATCTCTCCACTACTTTTGACATATTATAACCCTCTTTCATTTAAAATTTTTCCCAATGTAAAACTTCAGATAAAGCTTTTTTATATTTTGGTTGTGGCTCTTCTGCGGGATATCCTAATGATATAATAGAAATCATTCTTAAGTTGTCAGGAATGTTGAGGTATTCGTTTATTTCTTTTTCATAGGTTCTGTTATACCCAGCTACCCAACAGGAACCTATGCCGTAGGCAGTAGCTGCGAGTAATATATTTTCTGTTGCTGCTGAACCATCTTCTAAGTGATGTCTGTTATTTTTATCGCAGTAGACGATGACACAAGCTCCTGCATCTTTAATAAATTTCCCATATGTAGCTTTTTCTGCTATGAATTTAAGTCTTTCTTTGTCTGTTATAACGACGAAATGCCAAGGCTGTGCGTTATTTCCACTGGGAGCAAGCCTTGCGCAGTCTATTATGTCTTCTAATATTTCTTTTGGAATAGGTTTATCTATGTATTTCCTTATACTTCTTCTCTTTTTTAAAGCCTCTAATGCCTCCATAACTTTTGCACCTCCTCTTTATATTATATCCCATAAAGTAAAAATTCCAAAAAGATTGACAAAAATTTATGGGTATGTAAAAATAAAGCTGAATAAAAGGAGGGTAAAAGTATGGGCAAGGTTGAAGGAAGAATTGGAGGCTTTATATCCGGTTATGATGTTCATGCTAGTATAGATAATGGGAGAATAGCTGGTCGAATTGGAGGAACACTTTTGGGAGCAGACCTTGATATAAAATATTCTTTTGAAGTTGGGACAATTGAAGGGAGGATAGGGGGCGTTATTATAGGAAGGAGTATTTCTGGAGCTATTGGAAAAGACTTTGTCTCTGTGAGATTGGGAGGAACTATTGATGGTAATGACCTTAGTTTGAGAGTTAGCGATAAAGAAATACATGGAAGGTGTGGAGGAAATATAATAGGTTTTGATGTAAAATTGATTTTTGACAATGGACAGATATCGGGGAGAATGGGCGGAGAGGTAATAGGTTTTGATGTAGAAGGAACATATGTAGATGTAGAACCTATTATTGTAGGTCTTTTATTTGCTACAGCTTATTACATTTATAAGGTTAATCATAGGGGAGGGCATAGTTCCAGCAGTGGCAATTGATTAAGTAAACTTATACATACTTTTGAAAAACTTGAACAAGATAGATTTATGGTATAAAATATGAGTATGTAAATAAAGAATGGAGGTTTACATATGAAGAGATTGATAGGTTTTGATTATTCAAAAGCTCTACAATTTGTAAGTCAAAAAGAAATTGAATATATGGAAAGGCATGCAAAGTTATCTCTTGATATGGTGCTTAATAAAAATGCTCAAGGGAATGACTTTTTAGGATGGGTAAGTCTTCCCAAAGATTATGATAAATCAGAGTTTGAACGCATTAAAAAAGCAGCAGAGAAGATTCAATCAGATTCTGATGTGCTTGTAGTTATAGGTATAGGTGGGTCTTATTTAGGGGCAAGAGCGGCAATTGAAATGCTTTCTCATTCCTTCTATAATTTATTGCCAAAAGGTAAGAGGAATACGCCGGAGATTTATTTTGCTGGAAACAGCATAAGTTCTACGTATTTAAGTGATTTACTTGAACTTATAGAAAGCAAAGATGTTTCTATAAATGTAATATCTAAATCTGGCACTACCACAGAGCCTGCGATAGCTTTTAGGGTTTTTAGAGATTTCCTTGAGAAAAAATACGGAAAAGAAGGGGCTAAATCAAGAATATACGTTACAACAGATAGAGAAAAAGGAGCGCTTAAAAAACTGGCCGATGAAGAAGGATATGAAACATTTGTAATTCCTGATGATGTTGGAGGAAGATACTCAGTTTTGACAGCAGTAGGCCTTTTGCCAATAGCAGTGGCAGGCATTAGTATAGACGATATGATGCAGGGTGCTTACGATGCTTCAACAGTCTATACCAAAGACAACCTTAATGAAAATATAAGCATGCAGTATGCAATTTTGAGAAATATTTTGTACAGAAAAGGCAAAGCTATAGAAATACTTGTAAATTATGAGCCAAAGCTTCACTATTTCTCTGAATGGTGGAAACAGCTTTTTGGAGAAAGTGAAGGTAAAGACAATAAGGGAATTTATCCTGCTTCAGTAGATTTTACGACAGATTTACACTCAATGGGGCAGTTTATACAAGAGGGAAGCAGAAATATTTTTGAAACAGTTTTAAATGTTGAAAAACCTGTTAAAGATATAGTTATAAATGAAGACAAGGACAATATAGATGGGCTTAACTTTTTAGCAGGAAAAACTATAGATTTTGTCAATAAAAAGGCTTTTGAAGGTACATTATTGGCTCATACAGATGGGAATGTTCCTAACCTTGTAGTAAATATCCCTGAAATATCAGCTTACTATTTTGGCAATCTGGTCTACTTCTTTGAAATGGCTTGTGCTATAAGCGGATATATAAATGGGGTTAATCCATTTGACCAACCAGGAGTAGAGGCTTACAAGAAAAACATGTTTGCACTTTTAGGAAAACCAGGATATGAAAAAGAAAAAGAATTGTTAGAAAAAAGATTGGGAAAATAAATTAAAGGCCGGGCAATTGCGCGGCCTTTTTAAATAGGGGTTGACTTATTTTTTGTGTACATTAAATCGTAGTATTCTTTTAACATTCTATTAGCTGAGAAAGCTTCATAAGTCGTCCTTATACTTTCTCTCATCATATTTTCCCATTTCGCTTTATCGTTGTAGTAGGTTGGAACTACTTTATTTAAAAGGACGTCATAAAGTGCTTCAAGGTCGTGTTTGTCTAATTCTTCTATATTGTCAGACTCAAAACCATCTCCAAATTGCCAGCCATTTACTCCGTCTATACAAGCTTCTGGCCACCATCCATCTAAAATGCTTAAATTTAGTACTCCGTTCATGGCGGCTTTCATGCCGGAGGTACCACTGGCCTCCATTGGTCTTCTTGGATTGTTTAACCACACATCAGCGCCTCGAGTAAGCATTTTTCCTATTGTCATGTCGTAATCTTCTAAGAATACTACGCTTTCAGGATATTTCTTTGTCATCTCTATTAATTTTGTGACAATTTTTTTACCCACATCATCTAGTGGATGACCTTTTCCTGAGAACACCATTTGTATTTTTTTAGACCTTAGATAATTACCTATGACTTCGTCATTTGTAAATATAAGGTCGCTTCTTTTGTAAGGAGCAGCTCTCCTTGAAAAACCTATCAAAAGTTTATCAGCGTCTAATTTGACTCCTGTCCTTTGATATACAAAATCAATTAATTCTTGTTTTAAAATATTATGAGTTTCTAAAAGTCCTTCACCTTTGTTGTAGGCTTCTATTATTCTTTTATCTACCCAAGTGTTTCTATCAATTCCGTTTGTTATTGAAATTATAGGAGCCTTGTTGTCAACATGTTCCCACATTTTGTTTGCAGTTTGACCGTGAAGTTTTGAGACACCGTTTGCAATGCGAGAAAGTCTCAAACCTGCGACTGTCATATTAAAAGGAACGCCACCAATTTGGGCCATTTGCTCAATTGAAAGGCCATTGTTTGCACCCATATACATAAGAAGTTCTAAATCGTGAGATTCGTTTCCTTCCTTAACAGGGGTATGGGTTGTAAATACTACTTCTTCCCTTGTGGCTTTCCATGCTTCTTCAAAACTCATATTTTGATTTTCCATTTTTTCTCTTATAAGCTCAATGGCTGCTAATACTGCATGCCCTTCGTTAAAATGATAAACATCTACATCAATTCCCAAAGCTCTTAAAGCTCTTACTCCGCCAATGCCTAATACCATTTCCTGTGAAACTCTTTCTTCACCAAACCATCCATAAAGCTGACCTGTTATCCATCTATCTCCATTTTCTGGTATATCTGTGTCAAGCAAATACAAAGGCGCATTGTCAAAGCTGTCTACTAACCATACTTTGCAGTATACATCTTTGTTTCTTATTTTTACTTTTACCTTTACTCCTGTGTCCTTTAAAAAGTCGTACTTACGTGTGTAATTGCGATAGGCATCATAAGGGTATCCGTCTTCACCGATATGTTGTTCTGTATAACCTTGTTTCCACAGTATGCCTATTCCTACTAAAGGCATACCTAATTCTTTTGCGGCTTTTAGATGGTCTCCTGCTAAAATGCCAAGACCACCTGCGTATAGTTTGAAATCTGATTGTAAGCCGTATTCCATGCAGAAATAGGCTACTCTTGGCAATTTTTCATTACTCATATTAAACCTCCTTATTTTCCAAGTGTTAAGTATATTATAATATTAAAAAAATCCTTATGCAAGTGATTGCACAAGTATTAAAAATAAAAACAGTGCTATTGCTCAATAATTTTTATATCTATGTACGGGCCACTCAGTGAATGCTAATACTAAAAGCATTATAAAATTCACAATAGGTATAAACATCAAAAGACCATATGCTCCTCCATAACCAGTTTTATCAAAAATTTTCCACCAGATTAAACCGTAAAGTATAATTGATCCAATAGAAAGGATACCAAAAATAAGAGATGAGAACATTCAAAACATTCCTTTCTCGAAAATTTATATTCTTTACAATTATAGTATAGCAAATAACATAAAAAATTTACAGATTTATTTTAAAAAAGTTAAAAGCCTGCAAAATCTTTAGAGAGGGACAAAAAAATTTCTATTGACATAGGAGTTAATCCATAGTATCATATAGCTTAAATAGTTTAACAATTTAATACTTTAAAATCTCTTATCGAGAGTGGTGGAGGGACTGGCCCGATGAAACCCGGCAACCGGCATTTTATATGCGTCTTGGTGCCAATTCCAGCAGCGTTTCGCTGAAAGATGAGAGAGTTTTGGTGTCTCTTCTTTTGGCGAAGAGACTTTTTTATTTTTAAAAATGGAGGCGATGTAGATGTTGAAAAATGAAAATTTGTGTACTAAACTTAAGAAAAGGAAGTTTGTTGTGACAGCAGAAATTTCTACGCCAAAAGGGGTAGATATAACGAAAACTATTGAAGAAGCGAGAAAATTAAAAGGCATTGTAGATGCCTTAAATATAACGGACTGTCCTATGGCGAATATGCGGATGAGTCCTATAGCAGTCGCTCACCTTTTACAAGACCACTTAAACATTGAAGCTATTTTTCATTTGACCTGTAGAGACAGAAATCTGATAGGCCTTCAGTCAGAGCTCTTAGGAGCTTATGCGTTAGGTGTGAGAAACATACTAGCCTTGACAGGAGATGACCCTTCCCGTGGAGATACTCCTCAGGCTAAAGGGGTATATGATGTAGATTCTGTTGGGCTTTTAAAGATTATCAGTGCTTTTAATAGAGGTTATGATTACAATGGAAATAAATTAGATTCCCCAACAGAATTTTGCGCCGGTACGACTGCAAATCCAAATGATTTAAGGGATGAAGCACTAGAGAAGCTTAAAGTTAAGATAGAGGCAGGGGCAGAATTTATTCAAACACAACCGGTTTATGATGAGGAAATTTTATTTAAGTTTATTGAAAAGATTAAAAATTTCAATGTACCACTTTTGATAGGCATATTACCTCTTAAAAGCTATAAAATGGCAGTCAATTTAAATGAAAAAGTGCCAGGTATAGATATTCCAGAAAAAGTTTTAGAAAGGCTAAAGGATGGAGGAAGAGAAGAGGGAATAAACATAGCTGTAGAGTTTATAAAGCGGATACGCAGTGAAGTTGCAGGAATTCACATTATGCCTTTAGGGAGTACAAATGTTGTGTTAGAAATAATTTCAAGAGTCGATGATTTAGTCTGTGATTTTGCAGAAAATAACGTACAGATGAATTAAATGGAGGTTAAAAATGTTAGACATTTTTAAAGAACTTTCAAATAGAGTGATTGTTTTTGATGGAGCAATGGGGACACAACTTCAAGAGAGGGGTTTAAAAAGTGGAGAGTGTCCCGAATATATGAATATAACCCATCCAGAAGTAGTATTTGATATCCACAGGTCCTATATAGAAGCAGGAGCGGATGTAATTGAAACAAATACATTTGGGGCTAATATGACAAAATTAGCAAAATATGGACTAGAAAATGAGGTTTTCAATATTGTCACTCAGGCTGTCAAAATTGCCAAAGAAGCTTCCAAAGATAAACCCGTTGCACTTTCTATAGGACCTATTGGCGAGCTTTTGACCCCCTATGGAGACATGACTTTTGATGAGGCTTATGATGTTTTTAAAGAAGTAGTTATAGCTGCAGAAAGAGCGGGAGCAGATATTGTTTTAATTGAAACAATGTCAGATATGCTGGAGGCAAAAGCTGCCATTCTTGCTGCTAAAGAGAATTCAAACATGAAAGTTATATGTACAATGACTTTTCAAGAGGATGGAAGGACTCTCATGGGGTCAGACCCTATAACTGTAGTAGTTAGTTTACAAGGGTTAGGATTGGATGCCATTGGCGTTAACTGCTCGACAGGTCCCGATAAAATGGTAAGTGTAGTGGAAAAAATGTCTCAAGTTTCTCGCATACCTATTATTGCACAACCTAATGCAGGTATGCCTGTGATTAGAGACGGCAAAACAGTTTATGACTTAAAACCAGAAGAATTTGCTAGTTTCTTTCCTTTACTTGTTGAAAAAGGCGCTTCTATAGTGGGAGGGTGCTGCGGTACTACTCCTCACTATATAAAACTTGTTAAAAAAGCTGTAAAAGATTTAAAGCCAAAAGTCAAAGTCAACAAATTTACAGCTGTAGCTTCCAATACAAAAACAGTTTTCATAGGTGAAAATTATCTTTTAAGGGTTATAGGGGAACGTATAAATCCTACTGGAAAAAAGAAGTTAAGTGAGGCTTTTTTGGCGGGAGATGTGAGTTTAGCAGTAGAGGAAGCTATAAAACAGCAAAAATGCGGAGCGGAAATATTGGATGTAAATGTGGGAGTTCCTGGGGTAAACGAAGAAGAATTACTTCCTAAAGTAGTTTCTGAAATACAAAATGTGGTAGACATTCCTCTTCAAATAGATAGCACTAATATTAAAGCTGTAGAAAAAGCTATAAGAATTTTAAGAGGTAGACCCATAATCAACTCTGTAAGTGCAAAAGAGGAAAGTTTAAAAGAAGTGCTTCCTATTGTCAAAAAATACGGAGCTTGTGTTGTAGGACTTACTGTAGGAGATAAAGGGCTTCCCAAAGATAGGCATGAAAGAATTGAAAATGCGAAAAAAATTATAAAAAAAGCGGAAGAGTATGGCATACCTAAAGAGGACATATTGATAGATTGTATTGTGCTGACGGTTTCTTCTGAGCAGGAGGCTGCAATTGAGACTTTAGAAGCGATAAAATTGGCTAAAGAAGAGTTAGGAGTAAATACTGTTGTGGGACTTAGCAATGTTTCCTTTGGTTTACCTGAAAGAAGGTTGATAAACTCTACTTTTTTAGCAATGGCAGCATCTTATGGGCTTACTACTGCTATTATAAATCCCTGCGATGAAGCCATGATGGACACTTTGAGGGCTTCAATGGTTTTACTAAATAAAGATAAAGGCAGTGTGAATTATCTGAATATATATGGGAAAAAGCAAAAAGAGGAGATCAAAGAGAAAGAACAACAAAAAATTCAAGAAGAAGATTTAAAATCAAAACTCTATATCCAGATTTTAGAAGGCAAAAAGTCAGGAGTAGAAGATATAGTAAAAAATATTTTAGAGGAGGAAGTTCAGCCTCTTTCTATAGTTGATAACATAATAATTCCTGCCTTAAAAGAAGTGGGAGATAGATATGAAAAAGGCATATATTTCTTGCCACAACTTTTGAGCTCTGCAGAAGTGGTGCAAAGCGCTTTTAAGATAATAAAAGAAAAGCTTCCAAAAGGTTCAGTATCTAAAGGCAAAATAATACTTGCTACAGTTGAAGGAGATGTACATGATATAGGAAAAAATATAGTAAAAGTTTTGCTTGAAAACTATGGATATGATGTAATTGACTTAGGAAAAGATGTCAAAGGAGAAGTGATATTAGAGGAAGTAAAGCGAACAGGGGCATCGTTAGTAGGTCTAAGTGCTTTGATGACGACAACTTTGTTTAATATGGAGAAAATTATCAAACTGCTTAAAGCAAATACTGATGTGAAAATAATGGTAGGCGGGGCTGTTTTGACTGAGGAATATGCCTATAAGATTGGAGCAGATTATTACGGAAAAACGGCTCAAGATGCAGTTAAAATTGCTGATAAGTTTTTCTTAAAAAATGCTCTTTTATGTAAAACTTGTGGTATTTAAAGGTGGTGTAGAGGTGTCAGTAGAAGCGGTGAAAGAGTTTTTTAAAGAGAAAGGATATGATATTAAAATAAAAATTTTTGAAGATACAAGCACTGTGGAAAAAGCAGCTAAATCTTTAGGGGTAACTCCTGGGGAAATAGCAAAGTCTATGCTTTTTAGATTAAAAGATAAATATATTATGATTATAACAGCAGGGGATAGAAAAATAGACAATAAAAAATTTAAAGATACTTTTAAAACAAAAGCAAAAATGGCATCCCCAGAAGAAGTGTTAGAAGTTACAGGGCATCCTGTTGGTGGCGTTTGTCCTTATGGGCTGAAAAATCCGGTTGAAGTATATTATGATGTGTCTTTAAAAAATTATGAGGTAGTATATCCTGCAGCTGGTGATACAAATGCTGCTGCTACCATAAAAGTCGAAGACCTTGATAAAATAGTAGAAGGAAAATGGGTAGATGTATGCCAATAGACATACATCTCAGTTTGTTGACAAAGCAAAATTTAAGCCCCTGTTTTCCTATTTCCGAAAACAGGGGCTGTATGTATCTGGATAAAATTTTCTTTAAAACTCCAAATAATGGATAAAAATTCAAAGTACCCAAAGGGCTCTTGCCCCTCCTCCATAACCATGTTGCCATTTTCTTTAAATTCATGGCTGTCATTTCTCAAATTAATTTAGCCCAAAACCGATAAAATTTTTCAGATTAAATAATCTTGTGATAAAATTAATGCTAAAGGAATTTAAAAAAATTTTTTCAGATTCCTTTAGCATTAATTTTAATT
>Ga0207430_10221_pt1 | contig 19431 bp, 17 predicted proteins | sample YelNatsi3bottle8_FD_187544 | JGI IMG/M metagenome (GOLD analysis project Ga0207430, IMG submission 187544) | Hot spring thermophilic microbial communities from Obsidian Pool, Yellowstone National Park, USA - site 3 bottle 8 (SPAdes) (version 2) | ecosystem: Environmental > Aquatic > Thermal...
TCATGGCAATAGATAAGATTTTAGACAAGATGAGAATATTAAAGATTTCCAGTTATGAATGCGCTTTATTAAATTTTTAAGAAGTGAGACAAATTTATTGTCTTTAAAATTAATTATACGAGGAGGTCAAAAATGAGCAAGACTGTAGGAATACCTAAAGGACTTTTATATTACGATTTTTATCCAATGTGGAAGACTTTTTTTGAAGGTGTGGGAGCAAAAGTAGTGGTTTCCCAGGATACAAATAAAAAAATTCTTGATGAAGGAGTAAAAAACTGTGTTGAAGATGCTTGTCTTCCTGTTAAAACTTATGTAGGACATGTGATAAATTTAAAAGAAAAAGATGTTGATTATATATTTATTCCGAGGATTGTAAGTGTAGAAAGAAAAAAATACCTTTGTTCAAAGTTTTTAGGACTGCCAGATTTTATAAAAAGCTTAATTGGTGATTTACCACCTATTATAGATATTGAGATTAATTATTATAAAAATAACGATGAATTTACTCAAAATGAATTTATAAAAGTTGGTAGGATGTTTGGGAAGACTAAAGACCAATCTTTAAAAGCCTATTTTGAGGCTACCCACCAACAAAAAAAGTTCGAGAGTTTGTTGAAAGAAGGTCTTACCAATTTAGAAGCTTTAAAAGTTTGGGAAGGAAAGAATTTGGTAAAAGAAGAAAGTAATTATGACCTTAAAATAGCCGTCATTGCTCATCCTTATGATATTATGGATGAATACATAAGTATGGGGATTATTGAGAAGCTAAAAAACATGGGAGCACAAGTTTATACCATGGAAATGCTACAGAAAGATCTAATATTAGAAGGAGCATCAATGCTTTCAAAAGAAATGTTTTGGAACTATGAAAGAGATATTTTGGGAGCGGGATTGTATTTTTTAAAACAAAAGAATGTAGATGGGGTAATTATGGTTTCTGCTTTTGGTTGTGGACCTAATTCTATGACAGAAGAACTGTTGGAGAGGATTTTTAAAAGAGAGAAGGAGGTACCCTTTATGTTGATTACAATTGATGAACATTCTGGAGAGGCTGGCATTATGACGAGGTTGGAGGCCTTTACAGACCTTTTAAGATTTAATAAAAAGGCGGTGATGGTATGAAAATTACTTATCCCCACATGGGTTCTTTAAATATGATTTTAAAAACGATGTTTGAAGGAATCGGGGTAGAAGTGATAGACCCACCACCTTCTACTAATAAAACCTTGACATTAGGAGTTAGAAATTCTCATGAATTTGCATGTTTACCCTTTAAAATCAATGTCGGAAATTTTATTGAGGCTCTTGATAGGGGAGCAGATACGATTATAATGTTAGGTGGAATTGGGCCCTGCAGATTTGGGTATTACGGTCAGGTGCAAAGAGAGATATTAAAAGATTTGGGCTATGACTTTAAAATGATAATTGTTGATCCACCCCATGGCAGGTTAATAGACTTTTTAAAAGAATTAGCTTCATATTTTCCTAATGTAGATGGAAAAACGGCTTTAAAATCTTTTGTATTTGCAGTGAAAAAAATGATAGCGGCTGATAAATTAGAAAAGTTTTTATTAAAATACAGAGCCCATGAAGATAAACCAGGTGTAACTACAAAAATATATGAAGAATATATGAAAAAGCTAGAAAAAGCTCAAAATGGCAAAGAAGTGGACAAAATAGTATCAGAGGCTATGAAAAAAATAAAGGAAAATGCAAATGTACGGAGGAAAATACAGCTTAAAGTAGCACTAGTGGGAGAAATTTATATGCTATTAGAACCCTTTACTAATATGGATATTAGCAAATCTTTAAATGAATTGGGAGTGGAAGTTACAAAAACAGAATATCTTTCAGACTATCTAATTAACAGCGCTTTTAAATTGCCTCAAAGGATGGAGTTTAAGAAAAACGCAAGAGGATATTTAGAAAGAGATATAGGAGGACATGGTCTCAACACTGTTGCAAATACCGTAAAATATGCTAAACTAAATTATGATGGTGTGATTCACATACTTCCCTTTACCTGCACCCCTGAAATAGTAGCTCAAGGAATAATTGCAAAAATTAGCCGAGATTACAATATTCCAGTAATGTCTTTAGTATATGATGAAAACACTGGGCAAGCAGGTTACCAAACCCGTTTGGAAGCTTTTGTGGATCTTTTGTATAGAAAAAGGATGGAGGTAATTTGCTGAAATCATCCTTTTAATTTTTATTTTTCCGAAAATAATGAAGGAAAAATGTATTTTGTGTGGAATATATAATAAGTGGATGGTTAGTAAGGGGTGATAGGTATGAATGAATTGGGAGAATTTTTAAAAAATGAAAGAATTAAGAAGGGATTGACTCTTGAAGAAATTCAAGAAATAACTAAAATACGGACACGCTATTTGAAAGCTATTGAAGATGGAGATTTTAGCGTAATGCCTGCCCTTGTATATGCCAAGGGCTTTGTGAAAAGTTACGCTGAGGCTTTAGGGTTAGATGGCAATGAGTTAGTAAAAAAGTATGAATATTTGTTTCAGGAGAAAGAGGAGGAAGCCATACCTAATATAGAGACCACATCTTACAAAAAAGAGAGGAGAGATTTTTCACAATTTTTTTTGACTTTAAAAAAAGCAATAATTATTGTTTTAATAATAGGTATTATAGGATACGGTTTTTACTATTTTCTAAATCAAGTTAAAAAAGGACTTGCACCAATTCCACAACAAAATCAAAGTGAAGCTTCAACAATTTCGGAAGACAAAACAAATCCTTCACAGGAAAGCAATGTTTCTCAATCTTCAGTAAAGACGTCGATTGAAAAAATAGCAGAGACTTCTAAAAAAATAGAATATAAAGTTGTTCCCTTTGGAGAAAGCTATAAAGTAGAAATAAGCGTACCTGGTGAAAAATGTTGGTTTAGTGTAAAAGTAGATGGAAATGTCGTTTATGAAGGCCTTATGACAAAGGATATGTCTAAAATTTTTGATGTAAAAGATAGTATTACTATCTTGATGGGTTATCCGCCAGCTGTTAAAATAACTGTAGATGGTGAGGAGCTACCAACAGTGCAAACACCGTCACCAGTTACAATAAATATACATACATAGAAAGGGGAAAGAGATGATAAAAGAAGCTATATTTCATAAAAGTGATATACCTTTCGCATATCCACTGAATGAAAATCAATTAAAGATAGTACTAAGGACTGCTGTATTTGATGTAGATAGGGTGTATGTTTTATACAAAGACAGATACGATTGGCTGGGAAAATTCAAAATAAAACCAATGGTATTAACTCATACCAACGAGTTATTTGATTATTATGAGACTACTTTAGAGCTTAATAAAAAATTTGTGTATTTTTTCTATTTGGTAGCTGAGGGGGGCGAGAAGTTATATTATACAGAAGCAGGATTTTACAAAAAAAGGCCAGAAAATCAGTTTTGGGGATTTTTCCATTACCCGTATATAGGAGAAAAGGATGTTTTTTTTGCTCCAGAGTGGACAAGCGATTGCATGGTGTATCAGATATTTCCTGAAAGGTTTAATAACGGTGATAAATCAAATGACCCTGAAAATGTAAAGCCCTGGGGTGAAAAACCTACTGCAGATTCTTTCTTTGGAGGAGATTTGCAAGGAATAATAGATAAAATAGATTATTTAAAGGATTTGGGTATAAATGCCATTTATTTAACCCCCATATTTTTATCGCCTTCCACCCACAAATATGATACTACTGATTATTATACAATTGACCCCCACTTTGGTGATACGCAAAAAGCGAGAGAACTTGTGCAAAAATGTCATGACAATGGCATAAAAGTTATATTTGATGCCGTTTTTAATCACTGCGGATATGACTTTTTTGCATTTCAGGATGTTATTAAAAATGGTAAAAAATCAAAATACTGGGATTGGTTTAATATATACGAATGGCCAATTAAAACTCATCCAAAACCTTCCTATGAAGCTTTTGCAGATACTGTATGGAGAATGCCAAAACTTATGACAAAAAATCCAGAAGTACAGAAGTATTTATTGGAAGTAGCGGAATATTGGATTAAAGAAGTGGACATAGACGGCTGGAGGCTGGATGTTGCTAATGAGATAGACCACCATTTTTGGAGAAAGTTTAGAGAAGTTGTAAAGGCAGCTAAACCGGAGGCCATAATTGTAGGAGAGGTTTGGCATGATGCTTCTCCTTGGCTTAGAGGGGATCAGTTTGACAGTGTAATGAACTATCCTTTTAGAAATGCGGTTGTGGACTTTTTTGCAAAAAGGAAAATAAGTGCTTCTCGCTTTAATACAATGATTACAGAGCAACTTATGAGGCATATGGATAGTGTAAATAGGGTTATGTTTAATTTAATAGGAAGTCATGATACTGAGAGGTTTTTGACTTTAGCTAATGGCATGGTTGCGAGAATGAAGTTAGCATTAGTGTTTCAATTTACCTTTGTTGGAATCCCATATATTTACTATGGGGACGAGGTAGGAATGGTGGGAGATTATGACCCTGATTGCAGAAGATGCATGATATGGGAGGAGGAAAAGCAAAATAAAAGTATTTTTAATTTCTATAAAAAGTTGATTTCTATAAGGAGAGAAAATGAGGAGCTCAAATACGGAAGTTTCTGTACTTTATATGCTATAGGAAGGGTGTTTGCTTTTAAGAGGGAATACAAAGGTAAATCAATAATTGTTGTACTAAATAACAGTAGCAAGCAGGAAGTGATATTTTTGAATGAAGCAGAAGGGAAAGAAGATATTTTAAAGATGAAGGAATTAAAAAGAAGTGGAAATCTCCTTTATTTGCAACCTAACTCTGCCTATATTTTAAAGTAACCAATCTGAGTTTAAGTGAATAATATGAAGATAGAAAAATAAAGGGGAATGAAAATTCCCCTATATTTTTTAAAAAAACAGGGGTGATGGTATGAAAGATACATCCCGCTATGGCAGAGATTATCAATACTATAAGGATTATGAGAAATTGTATGGAAGTTACGACATTACAAAGCTTATCACATTAAAAAAATTAGTTGAAGCAAGTGAATATGAAGAGTGGAAAGATTACAAAGAGTTCAAGGAATGGTGTAATTCTGAAGAAAGACATAATTGGAAAAATTCACCTAAATATATTGAATGGGAAAAGAAAAAATTATTGTAGTTTGTTATAGAAGTGTAAAAACCCCTTTTATTCATTTGTTTTTGAAAGGGGTTTTTTTTTTGAAATAATGTAGTATAATAAAGATAAGCCTGTTGAGGTGATGCTTTATGTCATTTTCTTCAGATACAAAAGACGAATTAGCAAGGATTTATCCTGAAGATGAAGAAAGTAAAATAGCAGAGTTAGCTGCTTTGATTAGGACGATAGGCAGCATTTCGATATATGGCAATAAGAAAATTTCTTTAACCTTTACTACAGAAAATGCCTCTGTGGCGAGATTAGTTTTTAAGTTAATAAAAGATTTATTTGGGATAATTCCTGAGACAATGGTAAGAAGAGGTAAGTATCTTAAAAAAACCTTAACCTATCTCATATTTGTACCTGATACAAAAATTGTAGAAGAAATTTTGGGTAAAGTTAAGATATTGAATTATGAAAAAGGTCATATAAAATTAAATTATGGGATAGACCAAAAGATTCTAAAAAACAGTAAAGCAAAAAAAGCTTATTTAAGAGGAGCTTTTTTAGGGGGTGGTTCAATAAGCGATCCTGAAAAAGCTTATCATATGGAGTTTATTACTCATAATTTAGAACACGGAAAAGATTTAAGCAAATTGATAAATTCTTTTGATTTAAATTCAAAGGTTATTGCAAGAAAAAATAATTATGTAGTATACTTAAAAGAAGGAGAGCAAATTGTTGATGTTTTAAATATAATGGGGGCCCACAGTGCTCTTTTGAACTTGGAAAATATACGAGTATACAAAGAAATGAGAAACAATGTAAATAGAATTGTAAATTGTGAAACTGCAAATTTGACAAAAACTATTAATGCATCTTTAAGGCAAATAGAGAGTATAAATTACATTAAAGAGACAGTAGGACTTGATTATTTGCCGCCTAATTTGAAAGAGGTGGCGGAACTCAGGATTAATTATCCTGATCTGAGCTTAAAAGAATTAGGACAAATGCTAGTTCCTCCTGTCGGTAAGTCAGGAGTGAATCATAGACTTAGGAAAATTGAAGAAATTTCAAAGAAATTGAAAGAGAGGAGAGTTCAATAATGAAAGAAGTTACGATTGAAATTAAAAATAAGACGGGGCTTCATGCAAGACCTGCAGCATTATTTGTACAAACTGCTAGCAAATTTTCCTCACAAATATGGGTAGAGAAGGATAACAAAAAAGTAAATGCCAAAAGTATAATGGGAATTATGTCTCTTGGAGTTTCACAAGGCAATGTTGTCAAATTGAGTGCCGAAGGAGACGACGAAGAGGCTGCTATAAAAGCATTGGTCGACCTCATTGAATCAAAATTCGGTGAGGAGTAAACAAAAAAGGTTTCTTTTTAGAAACCTTTTTTGTATAAAGGATGATAGTTATGAAAAAAAATGAAATTGTATTGGAATATATAAAAAATTTACCTGAAGGTACAAAAATTTCAGTAAGAGGTCTTGCACAGGCTTTACATATAAGTGAAGGTACTGCTTACAAAGCTATAAAGGATGCAGAAAATTTAATGCTTGTGACTACGATTCCAAGAGTGGGAACTATAAGAAGGAAACAAAAAGATCCATTTTTTGACCGTCTTACTTATGAGGTTATTACAGATGTAGTAGAAGGGACAGTATTAGGCGGCCATGGTGGAATGGGGATGGAACTTCACAAGTTTCTAATTGGAGCCATGACCATTGATGAAATGGTGAAGTACATAACTCCAGGGGACCTTGTAATTTTGGGAAATAGAGAAGATGCGCAGGAAGCGGCTTTGAAAGCAGGGGCAGCAGTGATGATTACAGGAGGTTTTGATACGTTACCTCACATAAAAGAACTGGCGGATAAGCTTTCATTGCCGCTTATATCTACTTCTTATGACACTTTTACTGTAGCGACTCTTATAAACAAGGCGATCAATGAAAGTATGACACGAAAAAAGATTTTGTACGTCAGCGACGTAATGACATATAATCCAATCTATATGACGCCTCAACAAACAGTAAAAGATTGGAAAAAATTATATACAGAGACTAAACATACCAGATATCCCGTTGTTGATTCTAAAGGGATGTTAGTCGGTATGGTAACTTCAAGAGATGTTGCCACTGCATCGGATGATGATAAAATTGGGAGTATTATGACTCCTAACCCTGTATTTGTAACGGATACTACTACGCTCTCTTATGCAGCCCATCTGATGATATGGTGGAATGTAGAGATACTACCTGTGACTCGTGGCAGAGAATTGATAGGACTCATAAGCAGGGAAGATGTAATTAAGGCCCTACATTATACGACAAAACAGCCCCAGATTAGTGAAGCTATTCAAGATACAATTTTTAAAGATTTTGATATGGAAAAAATAGAAAATGGAGTAAAATTTAAAGGTAAGATTCCTTCGATGATGATTAACCAATTTGGTACAGTAAGTAGCAGTGCCTTGATGATGTTAATGTGTGAATCTGGTATTTTTGCTATAACGCAGAATAAAAGATATGATGCAGTTTTGGATAATTTCTCAATTTATTTTATAAAACCCATGCGCACAGAAGAAGTAATAGAAGTTTTCGCAAAAATAATAGAGGTTAGTAATAATTTTAGTAAGTTGGAAATTCAAATCATTCATGAAAAAGAAGAAATTGCAAAGGCGTTGATGTCTGTCAGGCTTTCTAAAAGAATAAAGATGGCTTAGGTGATATATTATGTTTGTCCATTTACACGTTCATTCTGAATACAGTTTACTTGACGGTTCTTGCAGAATCAAGGATTTGATTGCTAAAACTAAAGAGTTAAACATGAAAGCCATAGCTATTACAGACCATGGAGTGATGTATGGCGTAATAGATTTTTATAAAGAAGCCGTAGCACAAGGAATAAAACCTATTATAGGCTGTGAAATTTATGTAGCCCCTCGAAGCATGCAGGATAGAGAATATGGGATTGATAATGAAAATTATCACTTGGTGTTACTGGCAAAAGATATGACAGGGTATAAAAATTTAATGAAGATAGTGACTGTGGCTTCAATTGAGGGCTTTTATTATAAACCGCGAGTTGACAGAGAGTTTTTAAAAGAGCACAGTGAGGGGCTAATCGCTTTAAGTGCTTGCCTTGCAGGAGAAGTTCCTTCTTATATCTTAAGAGGTGAGTATGAAAAAGCGAAAGAGGCAGCACTTTTTTACGACTCTATTTTTGGACGAGGGAATTTTTATTTAGAACTGCAGGACCATGGAATTTTAGAACAGCAAAAGGTAAATAAAGAGCTTATAAGACTATCCAAAGAGACAGGAATACCTTTAGTTGCTACTAATGATGTACACTATCTTGAAAAAAAAGACGCAAAAGCTCATGAAGTGCTTTTGTGCATTCAAACAGGGAAGACAATTGATGATGAAGATCGCATGTCTTTTCCAACTGATGAATTTTATTTAAAATCTCCAGAAGAGATGGAGAATCTTTTTTCTTGTTGTAAAGAGGCCATTGAAAATACTGAGAAGATTGCAGACATGTGCAATGTAGAATTTGAGTTTAATAAGACGAAATTGCCCAAATACGATTTGCCAGAAGGCGTTGATTCCTATGAATATTTGAGAAATTTATGTTATGAAGGATTGTACAAGAGGTACAAAAATCCAGGCAAAGAAGTGATTGAAAGATTAGATTACGAACTTTCTGTGATAAAGCAAATGGGATATGTGGATTATTTCCTCATAGTGTGGGACTTTATAAAGTTTGCAAAAGACAACGGGATTATGACGGGACCAGGAAGAGGTTCTGCGGCAGGTAGTTTGGTAGCCTATACGTTGGGAATAACCAACATAGATCCTATAAAATACAACCTTCTTTTTGAGAGGTTTTTAAACCCTGAGAGGGTCAGCATGCCTGATATTGATTCAGACTTTTGTTATGAGAGAAGACAAGAAGTAATTGATTACGTTGTAAAAAAATATGGTAAGGACAATGTGGCTCAAATTATAACTTTTGGTACAATGGCGGCGAGAGCGGTTATAAGGGATGTAGGAAGGGCTTTAAATTATCCCTATGCAGAGGTAGATACAATAGCTAAAATGATTCCTTTTGAATTGGGAATGACTATTGATAAAGCTTTATCTTTAAACCCTGAACTTAAAGCGCGATACGAAAATGAAGAAAAAGTAAAACAGCTTATTGATATTTCCAGGTCTTTAGAAGGCCTTCCTAGACATGCCTCTACTCATGCTGCGGGAGTAGTAATATCAAAAGAACCCCTTGTCAACTACGTGCCACTGCAAAAAAATGAGGATTCCATAGTGACCCAATTTCCGATGACCACCCTTGAAGAGTTAGGACTTTTGAAGATGGACTTTTTGGGACTGAGAACTTTGACGGTTATAAGGGATACAATTGAAATGGTAAAAAAGAACAAGGGTGTGATTATAGACTTTGATTCCATGGAGTACGATGACCTTAAAGTTTATGAACTTATATCAAAAGGGGAAACAGAAGGAGTTTTTCAATTAGAGTCTTCTGGCATGAAACAGTTTATGGCAGAATTAAAGCCTAAAAACCTTGAGGACATAATAGCAGGAATTTCTCTCTATCGCCCCGGACCTATGGACCAAATTCCAAGATATCTTGCAAATAGAAATCACCCAGAGAGTATAGTCTATGACCATCCTCTTTTAAAGCCAATTTTAGACGTAACTTATGGCTGCATGGTGTATCAGGAGCAAGTTATGCAAATTGTAAGAGATGTCGCTGGTTACTCTTTAGGCAGGTCTGACTTGGTAAGACGAGCTATGGCTAAAAAGAAAATGGATGTAATGGAACAAGAAAGAAAGAATTTTATCTATGGGATAGTTGATGAAGAGGGAAATGTGATAGTTCCAGGGGCTTTAAGAAATGGATTAGACGAGGCAACTGCTAATAAACTTTTTGACGAAATGCTAGATTTTGCAAACTATGCTTTTAATAAATCTCATGCTGCGGCTTATGCTGTTATAGCTTATCAGACTGCATATTTGAAAAGGTATTATCCTGTAGAATTTATGGCAGCTCTTTTAAACAGTTTTGTAGATAACTTGGACAAGATTGCTTTTTATGTTCAGGTGTGTAAAAAAATGGGTATAAAAGTGCTACCGCCAGATATAAATGAGAGTGATTCATATTTTACAGTGGTAGAGGATAAAATAAGGTTTGGCCTTAGTGCAGTAAAAAATGTTGGTTTAAATATGACAATGGAAATCGTAAGTGAAAGAGAAAGAAATGGGAAATTTAAATCTGTAGTCGACTTTTTTGAGAGGATGCAGGACAGTCAATTAAATAAAAAAGCAGTGGAAAGCTTAATTAAAGCAGGAGCTTTTAGTTCTTTTGGAGTGCGGCGTTCTCAACTTCTATCAGTATATGACAAATTAATGGAAAATATAAAGAAAAATAGAAATAATAATTTAAATGGGCAGATTTCTTTATTTGGAGAAGTAGAACAAAGTCATGGGGTGGAATTTGAATTTCCTGATTTAGAAGAATTTCCTAAAAACAGATTGTTGTCCATGGAAAAAGAAACTTTAGGCCTTTATATAAGTGGGCATCCTCTAGAAGAATACATGGAGGATATTCCTAAAATTACTAATGCCACTACTTTGGATTTTAAAGTTAGCGAAGAGGAAATGTTTCAGCCTAAATTGCAAGATAACCAAGAAGTAGTGATAGCAGGAGTTATAGCTACAAAAAAAATTAAATTTACCAAAAATAACAATATGATGGCTTTTGTCACAATTGAGGACTTATATGGTACTGTAGAAGTAATAGTATTTCCAACTGTATATGAAAAGTATTCCAGTATAATAAAAGAAGACAACCCGGTTGTAGTGAGAGGAAAGGTTAGTTTAAAGGAAGAGGAAGAGCCTAAGATTTTATGCGATGAAATTAAGCTGTTGTCACAAGCGATAGTGAAAAAACTTTATCTTAATTTGCAGGATTCTACAAAGATTGAGATTGTTAAACAAATATTACGTAAAAATCCTGGTAATATGCCAGTAGTTTTAAAGCTTAATAGTAAAAAATTATTGGCGGCTAATAGAGACTTGTGGGTAAATGGAAGTAAGGAATTAATTAAACAACTGTATGTTGTTTTAGGAGAGGAAAATGTCAAAGTAATTTGAAATAAGCATTTGCAAATTTTTGAGTTGATAACTGAAAAAAAATAGATTAAAATATAATTTAGAAATACTAAGGAGGCCGTTTTATGTGGACGGTAATATACATGGCACAAGATATGGAGACAGCAGAAAAGGTCAAAGACGTTTTAACAAAAGAAGGTTTTTTGGTAAAATTGCGTCCACTTAATAAAAAAATAGACAAAAAAGGTTCTTATTGTGAGGTTTTAGTTCCAAAAGCAGAAGCTCAAGATGCGCAAAGCATTATTATTGAGTATGGCTTATAATTTTTTGCCCGAAAGGGCTGCTTTAACGAAAATGGGACAAGTAAAGTCCATGTGGGATAAAATGAGGAGGTAAAGTATGAAAACAATTGGTATACTTACGAGTGGTGGAGATGCACCAGGGATGAACGCAGCTATAAGGGCTGTGGTGAGGACAGGAATTTATTATGGGCTTAAAGTAAAAGGTATTATGAGGGGATATGCAGGCTTAGTAGAGGACGAAGTTATTGACTTAAATCTTTCTTCAGTAGGAGATATATTGCAAAAAGGCGGTACTATTTTGAGAACTGCTAGATGTGAAGAATTTAAGAAAAAAGAGGTGCGCAAAAAAGCTTACGAAACCCTTCAAAAACATGGAATAGAAGGTCTCGTTGTAATTGGAGGAGATGGCTCTTTTAGAGGAGCACAGCTTTTGAGTGAAGAATGGAATGTAAATACAATTGGAATTCCAGGTACAATTGACAATGACATACCTTGTACAGATTATACAATAGGTTTTGATACAGCTTGTAATACTGTTATTGATGCAATAAATAAAATAAGGGATACTGCTACTTCCCATGAGAGAGCAAATATAATAGAAGTGATGGGAAGAAATGCGGGTTACATTGCTTTGTATGCTGGTCTAGCTGGTGGAGCGGAGATGATTATACTTCCTGAAGTGGAATGGAGCATCGATGAACTTTGCGATAAAATTACTTACGGGATAAAGAGAGGAAAGCTTCATCATATAATTGTCCTTGCAGAAGGAGTTATGAGCGCTCCAGAACTAGCGAAAATGATTAAAGAAAGGCTACCAAAATTAGACTTAAGGTATACTATTTTGGGGCACATTCAAAGAGGTGGAGCTCCTACAGTGATGGATAGGGTATTGGCAAGCCAAATGGGAGCAAGAGCAGTGGAGTTGCTTTTGGAAAATAAAACTAAGAGGATAATAAGTATACGAAACAATCAAATTGTAGACGATGATATAGATGAAGCCCTTTCCATGAAAAAGGAGTTTAACAGAAAACTTTATGAGCTCAGCAAGATATTGTCTATATAAATAAATTTTAGGGAGTGAAGGTATGCGCAGAACAAAAATAGTGTGTACAATAGGACCTGCCAGCGAAGACTATAATATACTGAGAAAATTAATTGAGAAAGGCATGAACGTTGCTCGATTGAATTTTTCTCATGGAGATTTTGAAGAGCATGGGGCAAGAATTGACAATATTAAAAAGATAAGAGAAGAATTAGGGTTACCTGTTGCTATTTTGTTGGATACTAAAGGTCCAGAGATAAGGACAGGAAAGTTTAAAAATGGCGGAGTGGAATTAAAAGAAGGACAAACTTTTGTCATTACGACAAGAGATGTATTAGGAGACGAAACTATATGCAGTGTATCCTATAAAGGGTTGCCTCAAGATGTGGAAAGAGGTAGCCGCATACTAATTGACGATGGGTTAATTTCTCTAAAGGTTACTGATGTTAAAGGAGAAGATATAGTTTGTATTGTAGAAAATTCTGGTCCTGTAAAAGACCATAAAGGAGTAAATGTTCCAGGAGTAAAACTCAATCTTCCTGCTTTGACTCAAAAAGACGTAGATGATATAGAGTTTGGAATTCAAAAGGGCATTGATATAATTGCGGCTTCTTTTGTTAGAAAAGCAGCTGATGTTTTGGCAATAAGAAGACTTTTAGAAGAAAATAAGGCAGAGCATATTTTAATTATTGCTAAAATAGAAAATCGCGAAGGAGTAGAAAATATAGACGAAATTATAAAGGTTTCAGATGGAATAATGGTAGCCAGAGGAGATTTAGGGGTTGAGATTCCTCTTGAAGAAATACCAATCGTTCAAAAAATGATTATACAAAAATGTAATAAAGCAGGGAAACCGGTAATTACTGCAACTCAAATGTTAGACTCTATGATGAGAAATCCAAGGCCTACAAGAGCAGAAGTTACAGATGTAGCAAATGCTATTCTTGATGGAACAGATGCTATAATGCTATCAGGGGAGACAGCTCAAGGTAAATACCCAATAGAGGCCTTTGAGACAATGGCAAAGATTGCAGAGAAGACAGAGGCTTATGTGGGATATAGAGATATCATTGATAGAAATATTGATACAAATGTTTCTATTACAAACGCTATAAGCCATGCAACTTGTACTACTGCAAGAGATATAGGAGCAGCTGCTATAATAACTTGTACTAAATCTGGTTATACAGCGAGAATGGTATCGAGGTACAGACCTCAAGCTCCAATTATTGCTACTACTCCAAGCGAAAGTGTTGCGAGGAAGCTCTCTATAGTCTGGGGAGTATATCCTTTAGTTACAGAAGAGGTTTCTACTACAGATGAAATGATAGATGTTGCAATACAAAGTGCTTTAACTGCTGGACTTATAAGAAATGGCGATATCGTAGTAATTTCTGCAGGAATTCCTGTAGCTATGACAGGTACCACCAACATGTTGAAGGTACATATAGTAGGAGATGTTTTGTTGAGAGGAATAGGTATAGGTTCTAAGGCTACTACAGGTGTTGTATGTGTTATTAATGATATCAGCAAAGACAAAGATAAATTTAGAGAAGGCGATATAATAGTAACTGCAAAGACAGAAAGAGATTTTATGCCTCTTATAGAGAAAGCTTCTGCTATAATCACAGAAGAAGGAGGGCTTACTTCTCACGCAGCTATTGTGGGATTAAACTTAGGAATTCCTGTAGTTGTAGGTTGTGAAGGAGCGACTTCTAAATTAAAAGATGGCATGACTGTAACGGTTGACACAGTTAGAGGATTTGTGTATAAAGGAATTGTAAATATTAAATAAATAAGACAAGATTTTCTCTTGTCTTTGTTTTTTTAAGGAGTGATTTAAATTATGCATGTATGGGATGCCGAGGTAAGGGTTCGATACGGAGAAACGGACAAAATGGGTATAGTTTACTATTCCAATTATTTTAATTGGTTTGAAATTGGCAGGACGGAGTTTTTTCGCTCTTTGGGGATGTCCTACAGAAGCTTAGAAGAAAAAAATGTAATGCTACCTGTAATTGACGCTCAGTGTAAATATTTTTCTTCTGCTTTGTACGATGACCTCATAATAATACGAACACGATTAGAATTTGTGAAAGGAACTCGTCTTAAATTTTTATATGATATAATACGCAAAGAGGATAACAAACTTTTAGCACAAGGTTATACAGAGCATCCCTTTACAAATCTTGAAAAAAAGCCTATCAATTTAAAAAAAGTAATGCCAGAAGTTTATGAAATGCTTGCAAAATGCTGTGATTAAAATTTATAAAAAATGGTATAAAATACTATAAAAATGAGTTATAATAATATAGTAGGGTAACCGATTTTTTCTCAATACACTTTCTAAGTGTATTTTTTCTTTTTTATTTATAACAAACGTTTGCGCAAAGTTGTGACTTGAGATAAAATAGAGATATAAGACGGAGGTGTTTTTAGATGAATAAAAAAATTGTAGCAATATTATTTTTAATAATTTTTTCAATAACTATTTTTTCAGGGTGTTCTTCTGATGTTTCTTATGTAAAAATTCAGCACTTAACTGCTAATGAAGCATCACAGGCACCTGGCAAAGAGGATACTTGGGCATCTGCTCAAAAACAAGGCATTGGAACTGCAAATAATGATGTTTCAAAGGTATGGTTTACTTTGACTCATGGTGCAATATCAGAAGTTTACTATCCCACGATTGATATGGCTAATAGCAAATTTTTGAAATTTTTAGTAACTGACGGAAAAAGTTTTGTCTCTGATGAGACAAAGGATACAGTGAGCAAAGTTGAGAAACTCAACAATAGGTCTTTAGCATTTAAGCTAATAAATACTGATAAACAGGGAAGATATAGGATTACAAAAGAGATATTCACTGATCCTAGAAGGAATTCTGTTATTATGAAGACAACATTTGAAGCATTAAAAGGGAATGTAAAAGATTATAAATTTTATCTTGTTTATGACCCTCATATTGCTAATCAAGGTAAATACAATGAGGGGTATGTTATAAAGGCAAATGATAAGGAAATTCTTATAGTACATAGAGAAAAAATATATTCAGCTTTGACAACTGATGTAAAATGGAAAGGGTATTCTATAGGATATAATCAGGTGAATGACCCTATATCAGATTTAGAAAAAAACAAAACTATGACACAACATTTTGATAAGGCAAGAGGGAATATTATTGAAGGAATAGAGATAGATTTAAGCGATAAGACAGAGTTTAAAACAGTGCTTTCTTTTGGAGAAAGTGAAGGGGAGGCAGCAAAAACTGCTTTGAGTACATTAAAGGACAATTATGATAAAATGATTGGCATATACATTGCTGAGTGGAATAAATACTGTGATGGACTTAAGGATTTTAAAGGGAAAGCTAATGAGTTATACTACACGAGTATGATGATTTTAAAAGCCAGTGAAGATAAGACTAATAAAGGTGCCTATATTGCTTCTCTTTCAATTCCATGGGGTGAAGGTCAAGGAGATGAAAATAAAGGGGGATATCACTTAGTTTGGGCAAGAGACTTGTATCACATCGCTAATGCCTTTATTGCAGCTGGAGACAAAGATTCTGCTAATAGAGCCTTAGACTTTTTAACTATGGTAGTAGAGAAAAATGGGTTTATTCCACAAAATACCTGGATAAATGGGGAGCCTTATTGGAATGGCATTCAAATGGATGAGCAAGCAGACCCTATAATACTGGCATATCAGCTAAAGCGGTATGATTTGTACGAAAAATTGGTAAAACCTCTTGCGGACTTTATTACAAAAATTGGCCCCAAAACAGGGCAAGAAAGATGGGAAGAAGCAGGGGGATATTCACCTGCAACAATGGCAGCTGAAGTTGCGGGACTTGTATGTGCTGCGGACATAGCAAAACAAAATAAAGATATGGAAAGTGCACAAAAATATTTGGATAAGGCTGATAAATGGCAAAAATTAATTGATGAGCTGACTTATACAACAAAAGGACCTTATGGAAACGGGCAGTATTATATAAGAATAGCAGGACTACCGGATCCAAATTCAGACTTTTTAATAAGCATCGCTAACGGCGGTGGAGTCTATGACCAAAAGGAAATTGTAGACCCAAGTTTTCTTGAATTGGTGCGGTTGGGAGTAAAACCTGCCAATGACCCTAAAATATTAAGCACTATTTATGTAGTAGACAACCTCATAAAAGTTAATACTCCAAAAGGTCCTTGTTGGTATAGGTATAATCATGATGGCTATGGAGAGCCCTCTAAAACAGAACCATATCATGGCACAGGTAAAGGAAGATTATGGCCTCTTCTTACTGGTGAAAGAGGTATGTATGAAATAGCGGCAGGTAAAAGTGCTGATGAATACCTTAAGGCAATGGAGAATTTTGCAAATCAAGGCTATGTGTTGTCTGAGCAAGTTTGGGAAGATACAGGACTTCCTACAGATTCTGCATCGCCTCTTAACTGGGCCCATGCAGAGTATGTAGTATTGTTCGTTTCAAATATAGAGCATAAAGTTGTAGATATGCCTCAAACAGTTTATGATAGATATGTGTTAGGGAAAAAATAGCGGGGATGTATTATCCTCTATATTTTTTTGCTATATAAAGGTATAATAATTGTGAAGGAGGCGTTTTTGAATTGCACGACATAAAAGTAGGGGAAAAATACGAGGTATATATTGACAATATGGCCCATGAAGGCCAAGGAGTTGGAAGAATTGAAGGAGTGGCTGTCTTTGTAGAAGGAGCATTGACAGGAGAGAGGGTCGTTGCACAAATAGATAAAATTTCCAAAAATTACGTTATAGGTCATGTAGTAGAAATATTAGAAAAGTCTCGCGATAGAGTAGAACCTTTATGTCCTTATGCAGATAAGTGCGGTGGCTGTTCTTTACAGCATTTAAGCTACGAAGGGCAGTTAAAATATAAAACACAAAAAGTCAAAGACAATTTAGAGAGAATAGGCAAAGTGTATACTAGAGTCCACGATACCATAGGTATGGAAAAGCCTCAGCGGTATAGAAATAAAGCACAATTTCCAGTTGGAATGGTTGAAGGGAAAGCTGCTGTTACAGGTTTTTACGCTCCTCGCTCTCATGACATTGTGCCTGTGGAAAGTTGTATGATACAGCATGAGATTAGTGATGAGATTGCTAGGATTGTAAGGAATTGGATTAGAAAATACAACATATCTGTATATGACGAAAAAACAGGAAAAGGTCTGATAAGGCATATTGCCACAAGAGTTGCTTTTAAAACTGGGGAAGTTATGGCTGTTATTGTGATTAATGGAAAGGACATACCATATAAAAAACAACTGATTGATGCTTTAAAAGAAGAGATAAGGGGGCTTAAAAGTATAGTAATAAATATTAATACCAAAAAAACTAATGTGATTATGGGTGAGGAAAATATAACTATTTACGGAAGCGATAACATTATTGACTATATAAAAGACATAAAATTTGAAATATCCCCTTTGTCATTTTTTCAGGTAAATCCTGTTCAAACAGAAGTCTTATACGGAAAAGCCCTTGAATATGCTGATTTAAAAGGTGAGGAGACTGTAATAGATGTGTATTGTGGTATAGGGACTATATCTTTGTTTGCAGCACAAAAGGCAGCCTTTGTCTATGGTATTGAGGCTGTCCACCAAGCAGTGGAAGACGCAAAGAGAAATGCTTACATAAATGGCATTAAAAACGTGGAATTTATTTCGGGGGATGCGGAAAAAGTAATGCCTGAGTTGGCTGATAAAGGAGTCAAAGCAGATGTAGTTATAATGGATCCTCCAAGAAAGGGCTGTGATACATCTGTTTTAGAAGCAGTTATAAAAATGAATCCGAAAAAAATTGTATACGTCTCTTGCAATCCTTCTACATTAGCACGAGATTTAAGATATCTTGAAGACAATGGATACAAAACGATAGAAGTTCAGCCTGTTGATATGTTCCCTTATACGTATCATGTGGAAAGTGTGGCATTGGTGTTGCCTTCAATTTTTTAAAGACCTATCAAATTAATGGAGGGTATGGCTCCCTCACATTAATTTGATAAAAAATTATTACATCATTAACTGATTTAAAATTTAACTAAGATATTACATAAAGAAAATTTTTATTTTTTTGTTGAACATGTATTAATGCCAAATAAGGCATATAATGGGCAGAAACCAAAAGCAGCTGTTAATATTGGTACAAGTCCTATTAATCCCAAAAATCTTATGTTACTATGAACTAAAAACAACAGACTCAACAAAGCTATTCCTATTATATATCTGATTATTTTATCAATTTTTCCAACATTTTTCATTTTTATAACCTCCTCAATTTATTTTTCCTATCTTGATATCTATTATACAAGACTATAAAATTTAATTCAGTGACAAAGTCACATTTCTGCAATTCTTTTTAATTTTTCTTCATTTTTTATGATAATTTTTCCTCGTAAAAGTGTAACAATATTTTCTTTTTCGAAGTCTTTAAGTATTCTACTGATTACTTCTCTTGCGGTACCCAATTCTGCGGCGATTTTTTCATGGGTAATTTCCAAGCTTCCTTTTTGCCCATTTTCAGCTGATTTTTTTAATATAAATTTAGCCAATCTTAAGTTTACATTTTTAAATACAATTTCATCAATTAACAATATAACTTCTTGAAACCTTGTAGATACAGTATTAAAAATGAATTGTTGGAATGATGGCTCTGTAAAAAATAAATCATTGATTCTAGTGTAGAAACTCAATTTTAGAATCTGTTTTTCTATACTTTAGCAATTTTATTTAGGTAAATTGTGGCAATTTGCGCCTAGGATAACAAAAATTCAATGTAAAGCCTCCCGAGAAAAGCA
>Ga0207430_10225_pt1 | contig 19010 bp, 19 predicted proteins | sample YelNatsi3bottle8_FD_187544 | JGI IMG/M metagenome (GOLD analysis project Ga0207430, IMG submission 187544) | Hot spring thermophilic microbial communities from Obsidian Pool, Yellowstone National Park, USA - site 3 bottle 8 (SPAdes) (version 2) | ecosystem: Environmental > Aquatic > Thermal...
AGGAATTGACGGGGGCCCGCACAAGCGGTGGAGCGTGTGGTTTAATTGGAAGCTAAGCCAAGAACCTTACCAGGGCTTGACATGCTGGTGGTACCGAGCCGAAAGGTGAGGGACCCTGCCGAAAGGTAGGGAGCCAGCACAGGTGGTGCACGGTCGTCGTCAGCTCGTGCCGTGAGGTGTTGGGTTAAGTCCCGCAACGAGCGCAACCCCTGCCCTTAGTTGCCAGCGGTTAGGCCGGGCACTCTAAGGGGACTGCCGGCGACGAGCCGGAGGAAGGAGGGGATGACGTCAGATACTCGTGCCCCTTATGTCCTGGGCGACACACGCGCTACAATGGGGTGGACAGCGGGAAGCGAGGCAGCGATGCTGAGCAAATCCCTGAAACCACCCCCCAGTTCAGATTGTGGGCTGAAACCCGCCCACATGAAGCCGGAATCGCTAGTAATCGCGGATCAGCCACGCCGCGGTGAATACGTTCCCGGGCCTTGTACACACCGCCCGTCAAGCCACCCGAGTCGCGGGCACCCGAAGACGGTGACCCTTAGGGGCGCCGTTGAGGGTGAACGTGGTGAGGGGGGCTAAGTCGTAACAAGGTAGGTGTACCGGAAGGTGCGCCTGGATCACCTCCTTTCTAAGGAGAGAGTGGTGGCTGCTATTCGGATTTGAGTGACTGGGCTCGTAGCTCAGATGGTCAGAGCGCACGCCTGATAAGCGTGAGGTCGGAGGTTCGATTCCTCCCGAGCCCACCATGGGTGGGGACATAGCTCAGCTGGGAGAGCACCTGCTTTGCAAGCAGGGGGTCAGGGGTTCGAATCCCCTTGTCTCCACCAATGGGGAGGGTCATTGAAAAGTGCATAGGGTAAGGTGAAGGTAGTAAGGGCACGCAGTGGATGCCTAGGCGGCAGGAGGCGAAGAAGGGCGTGGCAAGCTGCGAAAAGCCTGGGGGAGCCGCAAGCGGGCGTTGATCCCAGGATTCCCGAATGGGGCAACCTGCACGGGGGAAACCCCGTGCGCCCGAGAGGGCGCGAAACCCGGGGAAGTGAAACATCTCAGTACCCGGAGGAAAAGAAATCAAACGAGATTCCCTGAGTAGAGGCGATCGAAAGGGGAGGAGCCTAAACCAGCCGTGAGGCTGGGGTCGTGGGACACAGCTAGGCTGAGACCGCTCTGAGGCGTTGTGTAGCCGAACAGTCTGGGAAGGCTGGCCAAAGAGGGTGAAAGCCCCGTAGGCGAAACGCAACGCGTAGGAGTGGCTGTGATCCCGAGTAGCGCGGGACTCGAGGAATCCCGCGTGAATCAGGGGGGACCACCCTCCAAGGCTAAATACTACCTGCCGACCGATAGCGCAACCAGTACCGTGAGGGAAAGGTGAAAAGCACCCCGGAAGGGGAGTGAAAGAGACCTGAAACTGCGTGCCTACGAGAAGTCGGAGCCCGAGAGGGTGACGATGTGCCTTTTGATTAATGAGCCTGGGAGTTACCGTACCTGGCGAGGTTAAGCCGGGAGAGGCGGAGCCGAAGCGAAAGCGAGTCCGAATAGGGCGCGAGTCAGGTGCGGTAGACCCGAAGCCGGGTGAGCTACCCATGGGCAGGATGAAGGTGGGGTAAAACCCACTGGAGGTCCGAACCGGTGGATCGTGAAAAATCCTCGGATGACCTGTGGGTAGGAGTGAAAAGCTAACCGAACTCGGTGATAGCTGGTTCTCCCCGAAATGCATTGAGGTGCAGCCTCGGCAGTTCTGTGGTGGAGGTAGAGCGCTGATAGGGCTAGTGGGGTTACCTGCGAACCCTGTCAAACTGCGAATGCCACCACACTAATGCCGGGAGTGAGCCCGTGGGGGATAAGCTCCACGGACGAGAGGGGAACAACCCAGACCGTCGGCTAAGGGCCCGGAGAGGTGGCTAAGTGTGAAGAGGAAGGAAGTGGTGCGTCCTAGACAACCGGGATGTTGGCTTAGAAGCAGCCATCATTTAAAGAGTGCGTAACAGCTCACCGGTCGAGACGCACTGCGCCGAAAATGTGCGGGGCTGAAGCCACCCCCCGAAGCCACGGAACCAGCGGAAGCTGGTTGGTAGGGGAGCGTTCCGCGGTAGGGAGAAGGTAGACCCGTGAGGGCTACTGGACGAGGCGGAAGTGAGAATCCAGGCATGAGTATACGAGAGGATGGTGAGAATCCATCCCCCCGAAAGCCTAAGGGTACCTGGGGAAGGTTCGTCCGCCCAGGGTGAGTCGGGACCTAAGGGAAACCCGAAAGGGGTACCCGATGGGAAACCGGTTAATATTCCGGTACCACCTGCGTATCGACACTGTAGGCGGGGACGCAGGAGGCTAAGCTCCGGGGATAAGTGGCAAATCCCTCCAAGCGGTTAGGCGAAGAGGGCTGTAGGTAAGTCCGCAGCCTGAGCTGAGCCGTGAAGGGGAGAGCCCGAGAGGGCTCAACGGAGCTGACGCCACACTGCCGAGAAAAGCCGCGTGCAGTGATACGTGGGTGCCCGTTCCGCAAACCGACACAGGTAGGCGGGCTGAGAAAGCTAAGGGGAGCGGGATAACCCTTGCCAAGGAACTCGGCAAATTGGCCCCGTAACTTCGGGAGAAGGGGTGCTACGGTAGGTTGAACCCAGGGGAAGCCGAGAGGCGGAAACTGGGGGAGGCCGAGGTAGCCGCAGTGACAAGGCCCTGGCGACTGTTTACCAAAAACACAGGTCTCTGCGAACTCGATGAGAGGAAGTATAGGGACTGACGCCTGCCCGGTGCCGGAAGGTTAAGGGGAGGGGTGCAAGCTCCGAACCGAAGCCCCGGTAAACGGCGGCCGTAACTATAACGGTCCTAAGGTAGCGAAATTCCTTGTCGGGTAAGTTCCGACCTGCATGAATGGCGTAACGACTGGGGCACTGTCTCGGCAGGGGACCCGGTGAAATTTCAGTCTGGGTGAAGATGCCCAGTACCCGCAGCTAGACGGAAAGACCCCGTGGAGCTTTACTGTAACCTGGTATTGTGCTCTGTTGCGGCGTGTACAGGATAGGTGGGAGGCTAAGAACCGGGCTCGCCAGGGTCCGGGGAGCCGCCGGTGGGATACCACCCTCGTCGCAGCGGAGTTCTAACCTACGCGTGTGGAGAGCACGCGAGGGACAGTGCCAGGTGGGCAGTTTGACTGGGGCGGTCGCCTCCTAAAGGGTAACGGAGGCGCGCAAAGCTCGGCTCAGGTGGGTTGGAAATCCACCGTGAGAGTGCAAGGGCAAAAGCCGGGCTGACTGCGAGACCGACGGGTCGAGCAGAGGGGAAACCCGGTCCTAGTGACCCGGCGACTCCGAGTGGAAGGGTCGTCGATCAACGGACAAAAGTTACCCCGGGGATAACAGGCTAGTCTAGCCCGAGAGTTCACATCGACGGCTAGGCTCGGCACCTCGATGTCGGCTCATCCCATCCTGGGGCTGAAGCAGGTCCCAAGGGTTAGGCTGTTCGCCTATTAAAGGGGTACGTGAGCTGGGTTCAGACCGTCGTGAGACAGGTCGGTCCCTATCTGCTGCGGGCGCAGGAGGCTTGAGGAGGGTCGCCCTTTGTACGAGAGGACCAGGGTGAGGGAGCCACTGGTGTACCAGCTGTCCTGCCAAGGGCATACGCTGGGTAGCCACGCTCCTGAGCGATAACCGCTGAAAGCATCTAAGCGGGAAGCGCGCTCCAAGATGAGGCCTCCAAGGCCGGTCCGAGAAGAGGACCTTGATAGGCCGGTGGTGGGAGCACCGAGAGGTGTGGAGCCAACCGGTACTAATAGGCCGAATCCTTCACCTTAACCCTATGCACTTTTGAATGACCCTGGGTGCCGATACTGCGGTGGGAAACACCCAGCTCCATTCCGAACCTGGCCGTTAAGCCACCGCGGGCCGATGGTAGTAAGGGGGCGACCCCTTGCGAGAGTAGGTAGTGCCCAGGATTCCTAATACCCTTCAAAAAGCCTCTGCAAAAAGCAGAGGCTTTTTTGTTTTTTAAAGTAGGCTTGATAAAAATATCTTAACAGTGATATAATACATTGTGAAAGTGGTTTGAATATTTTCGTGTGTGGACATTTATTAAGGCGCTGTTATCATTTTTGTGATACCGGGTGTGGATAGTAAATGGGGGTGTTAGAAACAAGATGTTTAAAACAAAATCTTTACTATTGATTTTACTTGCTGGATTGTTATCTGGTGTTCTTTATTTTCTTCTCGGTTTGATAGATGAACCAGCTGGACCAATTATACAATGGGATGCTCAGATAGGGAAGTATATAGAACTAACTAAACCTTTGAAAGTAACTTTAAATGGAACCTTTGAGTACGATGGTATAAATAACTGCATTGTTTTCCAAAAAGTTTTGGCTACAAAGTTCGAAGTTTATGTAAATGGTGTACTTACAGCCTCGTTCGGGGACGGTAGTGGAAATCTTTGGCCCATGGCTTTAATAGTTAGGGTTCCAAAGGTCTTATTGTATCCAGAGAGACCAAACAGAATAACTGTTGTTTTACATGGCTTAGTTGGTGTAGGTTTGTATGGTAAACCTTATTTGACAACCTATGAATATGCTATTCAAAGAGTAGGCTTAATAGATTTATTCAGGGACAAAATAACCATTGCTGGTATTGGTGCCACTGCTTTGATTATTTACTTGCTCTTGATTGCTTACCAAAGCGCTAATGAACGAGAAAAAAGGGTTTACCTTTACTTGGTAGTTGCTTCTGTCTTCATGATAGCTTCACTTGTTCAATTCACCTACCGCGAATCCTCTGGCAGCCCAGAGCTTTACCTCCTATTCGAGGAATTTGCTGTAACAGGTCCGGTATTTGTTTTAACGTATCTCTTTTTTGCTATATTAATCATTTCAACAGGGAATGCTTGGCTCAACAAAAAATTCGAATACACTCTCAAAACCATACCTGTTATTTTAATATCCGTGGCTATGTTTTCCACAAGTGTTAAATATATCCACATTGTGAGTACAATCTCAGAGATTTACTCCCTTGTTTTAATGTTTATCATACTTTATTTTATCTTCAAGCACAAACTAATAGAATTCTATTTCCCTGCCGTGTTCCTTTACTTCACAGGAATCCAAACATTTTATGTTTTAGCCACAAATCAAACAAACGAACTGACAATCCATTATGGTCGATTCGTTTTTCTGGTGTTCGTTGGAACTGCAACAATTAGGAAGTTTAAGGACCTATCTATTTCACACGAAAAATTAAAGAAGGAGAACCTTATCGACCATTTAACCGGCGTTTACAATCGAAAGGTGATAGATCTAATTCCCAGGGGAGGAACGTTCGTCCTACTTGACTTAGATGGTTTCAAAGTTCTCAACGATAAATACGGTCATATTTTTGGTGACAGCGTTCTGAAAAAGTTTGCTGAAATTGTAAAATCGCATATCAGAAGCCAGGATTATTTCATACGATTGGGTGGAGATGAATTTTGTTTGATATTTAAATCTGTAAAAGAAAATGACGTGTTAAAGATTATAAACCGCTTATACAACGATTGCAGAAATGTACTTGGCATTGGCTTTTCGTATGGTTACACACAATTTGAAGATTTTGACAAAGCGTACGAAGAAGCTGATAAAAAGATGTATGAACAGAAAATATATAAATACTCACAGAACAGCAAAAAATCCGGTTCATGATTTGCTTTTCACAAACTTTAGAAAGGAGGCTGTGGTATGAGAACAAAAAGAACACAGGGAATCATCTGTTTGTTAATCGTTTTAGCTATTACCGTAGTCTTTCCTGTACTTTCTTTTTCTCAGGGAATAGAATTGTTTATCAAGAAGCTTACCACAACGTTGCCTGAGTATTTGTTCAAATCGGTTGGGACAAAGACTTTTTCTGTTCAGTATATAAAGCTCTTTGAAGATGATGAAAGTAAAGGATACATCCTCAAAGCCTTGGTGTTCCAACCTCTATCAACTCAGCAAGCTAATACTTCTTTCAAAATCCGTGCGGTAAGTTTTGATGGTAAGAAAGAATACACCGAAGAAATTGCTGGGATACGTGACAAAAACTATATTCGTCTACCTTTAATACTAGTTATCCTTCCAGCAAAGTATACATTGTATGTCAATTCTCAAGTCGTTGAGCAACCCAAACCAACTACAGGTGGTGAAATAAGCGTGCCAATTTATGGTGATAAAGAGAGTGCGAATATAGAAATATTGGTTCGAACCCAGGCAGGTTACAGAGTAATTTCTGAAGGTGAAGAAGTATCAAAGGATGACATTGTTTTACTTCAAGTGATTGCAGGGACATTCCCAACAGGTGGGTATCGAATAGAACTAAACGAACCAGACATCGTTTATCCGGTTGGTAAGAATCCTGGAAAAATTACGGTAACAGGCACGTTTTACAAACCAGGTCCTGGTGATATGGTAACACAGGCTTTCACAACACCGGCAAAAACAATAGAACTTGGTAAATTCCCATCTGGCATGTATGAAGTGATAGTGGATATAAAGAACTTAGGTGAGTTTAGGGCCGTTTTCAATGTGAAGTGAAGAACTGCGGAACTAGTCGTCTAAATCGTTCGAAAAGAAGTTAATTCCATTAATCTGGGGAGCCAAAGAGTCAAACATTTGGCTCCCTCTTTTTCAATTTTTGCCGAAGTGTTTTATATATGTTATAATTAACATCAGAACACAACAAGACAACACAGCTAAGCCAACACAGCTAAGCCAACAGGAGTGAGGAAGATGCGTGAATTAAAGATATCACCTAAAGTCAAAGATGCACTGGAAAAACGTAAACCGATTGTTGCCCTTGAGAGCACCGTGATTGCTCACGGATTACCGTATCCGCACAATATAGAAACAGCAAAGACTCTGGAACAGATCTGCACAGAAAATGGTGTTGTTCCAGCAACGATAGGGGTTCTTAAAGGGGAAATTATAGTGGGAATGACGGAAGAAGAAATCAGCCATATGCTTGAGGATGACCCCTTGAAAATAGGCACACGTGAGATACCTTACGTGGTTGCATTGAAGAAAAGTGCTGCAACAACGGTCAGTGCTACGATGCGTATAGCCAAAATGGCAGGTATAGATGTATTCGCAACGGGTGGGATTGGTGGCGTACACGTAGGTGACTGGGATGTTTCACAAGATATAACGGAGATGTCGAAGACAGATATGATAGTTGTAAGCGCAGGTTGTAAGTCCATTCTTGATGTGAAAAAAACTATCGAATTCATGGAGACGTTCCAGATACTTGTGCTTGGATACAGAACAGATAAATTCCCTATATTCTACGAAGGTCTATCTTCCTACAAATTAGACCACGTGGTTGAAAAGCCAGAGGAAATTGCAAAAATTTACTTGGCTAAGACAGAACTCGGCATAGAAGGGACTATCTTAGTAGCAAATCCAATTCCTGAAGAGCACGCTATATCAGAAAGCGAAGTAGAACATTACATCAAACAGGCGTTAAAAGAATGCGAAGAGAAAGGTATCACAGGTAAGCAAGTCACACCATATCTTCTTTCGCGTGTAGCTGAGCTGAGTAATTACAAAACCTTAAGAGCGAATATTGAACTTTTAAAAAACAATGTGAGGTTGGCATGCCAAATAGCAAAAGAGATAACAACTCTCAAACCCCAAGGTTAGAACAAAAGCTATTACTCACAAAAACGGAGAGGTTCTATCTTAACATACTTGAGCTACCGTATCACATCTTGCGTGAGAAATACTTGCCTGTGGTTGAAATAGACGACACATATCATCCATATTCTGAAGACCTCCATGAGGTCTTAGTTAAGTTATTGCCATACCTTGGACTAACCGACCAAGAAGAGAAAGTAGCTGAATACATAATCTACAACATCGACAGTTCAGGAAAACTAAGGATTACACCTCTGGAACTGGCAGAAAAATTTAATATCCAAGTTCAGCAAGCCAAAGAACTTATTGACCTAATTTTCACAGAATTTGCGGAAGAGATTCAGCAAAACACAGTTAATGAAAATCTCATGTACATCGAACCGGATATAATAATGACCCCAGAAAAGGTAGAGGTTCGAAAGATAGAAGTAAAGGACCCAGTAATAGCTAAAGCGTTACAAATGAGAGAAGAAACACTCTTGAGAATTTGCGAAGAAATACGTAAGGTAAATGAATACTTTCTCAGAGGCTACAGAAAATACCCTCAGATATTTACCATGAGATACATGGCAAGACTCTTAGGGGTGCATGTTTCGACCATTAGTAGAGCTGTTAGAAATAAACACGTTAGCACACCACTAGGGATTCTTCCTCTAAGGTTCTTTTTTGGAAGAATACTCAACAAAAAAATCGTGCTGCAAGAAATCGAAAAACTGCTCAAATTGGACAGTGAATTGACAGATGCCCACATTACACTTGTACTCAAATCAGCAGGTATCCAAATATCGCGCAGAACGGTTAATAAATACAGAAGAATGTTGGAAACTTTAGAAAATAATCAAGAAGATAAAACAACACCTAGCACAGGAGGATGAAGGTATGGGACGCGTTAAAGTATTGATATTAAGTGATACACATGGCTCTGTAAAAGCGTGGGAAGATTTAGAAAAGCTATTTGATTTGTCTTCTTTCACAAGTATTTTTCACCTTGGCGACATTCTTTACCACGGTCCAAGGAACCCTCTTCCGGAAGGGTACAACCCAAAAGAATTGGTCGAAAAACTCAAGAAGTATCGAATTAACTATATACGTGGGAACTGTGACGCAGATGTTGATTTGAAAGTATTAGAAATACCTGAAATGCCGAAAATTTCCATGGAATACTTCGGCGATTTCTCCTTCATTCTTGTCCATGGTGAAATCTTTGAAGAGAACAACATCGAAGAATTTGCAAGGGATACAGAAGCTCAGTTCATTGTTCATGGTCACACGCATATTTCAAAAATAGAGGAAATAAGCGGAAAATATGTGTTGAACCCGGGAAGCACATCGCTCCCAAAAAACAACACTCCGAGAAGTGTTTTGGTAATTGAAGTAGATAAAGAAACGCTCTTAGCAAAGTTCTACAACCTTGACAATGGGCAGGTGTACATGGAAGCAAAATGGAGATTGAAAGATTCCGAACTATTGAGGGAACAATAGAAACAAAGTTAAACATAGAGCGTTCTATATTCATCACCACACTTAAAGGAGTTCAAACAGAAGAAGAAGCCAAAGCTTTTATTAGCGAAATAAACAAAAAATACCAAGATGCTACCCACAACTGCCCAGCTTACCGGGTCATTTACAGTGGCAACATTCTTGAATTTTCCTCCGATTCTGGTGAGCCTTCAGGAACGGCCGGACTCCCTATGCTAAACACTCTCAGGAAACATCAACTGCTCAATGTAGTGGTTGTTGTTACCAGATACTTCGGAGGAGTAAAGCTTGGGGTCAGAGGGCTGATAGATGCATACTCTAAAGCAGTTGAGATTGCAATAGAGAAAGCGCAAAGTGAAGGGCGCATAATTGAGAAAAAAAGAGCATACAAGCAAAAATTAAAGATTGATTTCCTTTCGTACGGTAAAAAAATGCAACAACTGAGCTATATAGGGGTTAACATACTTGATATTTCGTATACCGAAGAATATGCTTTAATTGAACTGATACATTCCGAACCATTGGACATGCCAGAGGTTGTAGACACTCAATTGGTATACGTATAATAAGATAAGGAGGAATTGCACATGGTTTCAAAAATATCCAAAAGAGCACTTGAAACCCCGGCAAGTCCCATAAGAAGATTAGTTCCCTATGCTGACGACGCAAAAAAGAGGGGAATACAGATTTATTACCTTAACATAGGTCAGCCAGATATCAAAACACCAAAGGTCTGGTACGAGTATATAGAAAAATACAAACCAGAAGTTGTTGCTTATACACACTCCCAAGGTCTTTTGGAACTAAGGGAAGCATTTTCTAAATACTACGAACGACACAACATACAGGTAACAGCTGACGAGATTATGGTAACCAATGGCGGTAGTGAAGCCATAATGTTTGCACTTGGCGTTGTTTGTGACCCTGGTGATGAGGTTATAACCATCGAACCATTCTATGCAAACTACCTTGGATTTGCTTCATACCTGAACGTAAAACTCGTTCCAGTTACAGCTCATCCTGAAGATGGCTACAGACTGCCACCAATGAGCGAATTTGAAAAAGTCGTCAGTCCAAAAACAAAAGCGATACTCTTTTCTAACCCATCAAACCCAACAGGAACTGTCTACACCTACGAAGAAATGAAAACAATCGTAGAATTTGCCAAAAAGCACGATCTTGTGATAATCTCTGACGAAGTCTACAGAGAATTCACATTCGATGGTAGAAAACACATCTCTATATTCCACTTCGAAGGTATCGAACAACAAGTCATCATGGTCGATAGCATCTCAAAACGCTACAGCGCCTGCGGTGCAAGAATAGGCACATTTGTTACAAAGAACAAAGAATTCTACAAAAACGCACTCAAATTTGCACAAGCAAGGCTTTGTCCTGCTGAAACAACACAATTTGGAGCAATTGGGCTACTCACACTTGGGGAAGACTACACAAACTCCGTGCGTGATGAATACCAAAAAAGAAGAGATGCAACCTACGAAGCTCTCAAAGAAATACCTGGTGTTGTAGTCCACAAACCGGAAGGCGCATTCTACCTATCAGCCAAACTTCCTGTTGAAAATGCGGAAGATTTCATCATCTGGATGCTCAAAGAATTCAACGTTGATGGCAAAACAACGATGGTCTCCCCACTGAGTGGATTCTATGCAACACCTGGCGCTGGAATGAGTGAAATTCGAATAGCATACGTTCTTGAAGCTGACAAACTCGCCGACGCGGTTAAAATACTTGGTGAAGGAATAAAAGTGTATAACTCAAGAAAATAAATAAGATTGATAGTAAAAAACAAAAAAGCGGCAGCCATTTTGGACTGCCGCTTTCGTATTTTTTTAGAAGAAGAATCCAAACGTTAGCATCTTCGTTCCATCTGTTGGAAAGAACAACTCCTTAACACTTTTGTTTGAGGCAACATAAAACGGAAGACCTATCAAACCATCTTTGGTATATACCAAGTGAGCATTTGTGAGATGCCCGTGTCTAGATATTTGGACAGCAACTTCTTTTGCTGTGCTATGTGACGTTACTGGGACGCATGATAGCACGATGAAAACCAAGGCTACGACGACCGCAATCCTTGTTGCTTCGTTCAAATTGGAAAAATAGGTTGAAAATCATTTGATAGGACCATATGGTATAATTCACTTTGTAAGCTTTGGGAAAAACGGAGGCGGAAAGTTGCTCAACCTAAAAAAGCTTGAGAATATCCTTTTTTATTTCATAATTATTGGAAGTTCCTTAATAATCTTTTCAATTTTAGGTATGTTTTTAAACAGCAAAACGCCGCAGGCTCAAGCGCAAAATGTCCGGGTAGACATTTGTAAGCCTTACTCTGCATCGTTTGAACATAATACGGAGTCAACAGGTTTTGTCAAAGAAGCTTACACTGAGCTTGAGACGGACACACAACTAGACACAGTAACACTAATTAAAAGATACAGTCAAATGAAAGAAGAATTAAAAAGCCTGAGGCAAGCATTAGCAAAAGACAGAACTGTTGAATACGTTATTTACAGCGTCGTTGACTACGAAGGAGAAGCATTAACTTTTGATGAAACAGGAGGATTCACAAGATATGGGATATCTTCTAAGTACAACCCTGATATCGATGTTTTCCGTATTACGAGGCAAGACGCATTCAATATCTTATACATTCGCTATTACCTTCCCAACGGTCTTTACAAATATCAAAGTGTAAGACTGCAAGTGGCTTTGATGCACATGTGTGTGCTATTCGGTAACAAAGCCTTCTCAATAGCCTATTCTGTGACTCCAAAGGAAAAGCTCATCACATTACGTGATTCTGACCCAGATTTTCCCAAAATTATCGAAAAACTAAGACTCGCCTTTAGAGACCATGCCAAACGCATTGGTATCAAAAATCCCAAGTACTTAAACGGTTGGCTGAATAGGATAGACAAAGTATTCTACATAGAATAAATCCTAACAACATGTCGCATTTGCATTTCGGTTAGTACTGTCACCCCAAAATTTTTTAAAAATTTTAATTATCACTCTTGACAAATGAGTGCTAATTTGGTAGAATATATTCGGCAAACAAAAAAACAAAAATCTTACGGAGGTGGATATATATGGCGAAGAAAGAGTTTGTTGTTGGAATTGACCTTGGTACGACCAACTCAGTTATCGCTTGGATGAAACCGGATGGAACAGTCGAGGTCATTCCAAACGCAGAGGGAAGTCGTACAACACCGTCTATAGTCTCGTTTACGAAAACCGGAGAAATCCTTGTTGGTGAACCAGCGAAACGTCAGCTTATTTTGAACTCAGAAAGGACCATAAAATCCATTAAGAGAAAAATGGGAACGGACTACAAGGTGAGGATCGATGACAAAGAGTACACCCCTCAAGAAATCAGTGCGCTCATACTCAAGAAACTCAAAAAAGATGCAGAAGAATATCTCGGTGGTGAAATTAAAAAGGCAGTTATTACTTGTCCAGCTTACTTCAACGACGCTCAACGACAAGCTACAAAAGAGGCTGGTATCATAGCTGGACTTGAGGTGCTCAGGATAATTAACGAGCCAACAGCTGCTGCATTGGCTTACGGCCTTGACAAAATGGAAGGCGAGAGAAAAGTCCTTGTCTACGACCTTGGTGGTGGAACATTTGACGTCTCCATACTTGAGATAGGTGGAGGAGTCATTCAAGTTATCGCGACAAGTGGTAACAACCATCTTGGTGGTGACGACTTCGACCAAAGAATAATGGACTACATTATCGACGAATTCAAAAAACAACATGGCGTAGACCTAAGAAACGACAAACAAGCACTCCAAAGAATCAGAGATGCTGCTGAAAAAGCAAAGATAGAATTGTCTACAAAACTTGAGACGGACATAAGCTTGCCATATATAACAGCTACAGCTGAAGGTCCACTGCACTTAGAAATGAAACTTACAAGAGCAATGTTCGAATCACTCACAAGAGATCTTGTTGAAAAAACAAGAGAACCAATTGAAAGAGCACTAAACGATGCAAAACTCTCACCGCAGGACATCGATGAAATCATTCTTGTTGGTGGTATGACAAGAGTTCCGATGGTGCAGAGGTTCATCAAGGAAATTTTCGGAAAAGAACCGAACAAGAGTGTGAACCCAGACGAAGCTGTTGCAATCGGTGCGGCAATCCAAGCGGCAATTTTGGCAGGAACTGAAGGTGCAAAAGACAAAGACGTAGTACTTGTAGACGTTACACCACTCACACTCGGTGTTGAAGTCAAGGGTGGATTGATGGAACCAATAATTCCAAGGAACACAACGATTCCCGTTAGAAAGAGCAAAATATTCACAACAGCTGAAGATGGTCAAACAAGTGTTGAAGTAAGAGTCTATCAAGGTGAACGTGCAATGGCAAGAGATAACATATTCCTTGGTAGCTTCCAACTTGTAGGTATTCCACCGGCACCAAGAGGAGTGCCTCAAATCGAAGTTACGTTCGACATCGACGCTGACGGTATAGTTCACGTCTCAGCAAAAGACCTTGGCACAGGAAAAGAACAATCCATGGTTGTCACAGGTAGACATCAACTGAGCAGCGAAGATATCGAAAGAATGATTAGAGAAGCGCAAATGTATGAAGAACAAGACAGAAGAAAACGCGAAGAAGTCGAACTAAAGAACAAAGCAGATGACTTGGCATATCACATCGAAAAAATACTCAAAGAAAACGGCGATAAGATACCGGCAGATACAAAGAACAGGTTGGAGGAAATCATTAGGGACTTGAGAGATGCAATCAACAGAGACGACATCGCAAAAGTCAAGATACTATTCGACGACTTGCAAAGAGAAAGCATGAAAATAGGCGAATACCTCTACAAACAACAAGCTCAAGGTGGAACAAACACAAGCGAGCAGATGTAATAAACAATAAAAACAAACCCCAGTGGGCAAAAGCTCACTGGGGTTTTTTATTTAATACTGTACATTCAAGAACCATAAAAAATTACACCTCTGCATTTGCAGAGGTCTTTTTTTGTTTCTATTTATTCCTTCTGCTGAAATAACGTTTAAGCATACGAGCGCTTCAATTGATTGTCTCTACTCCTCATAGTCACTTCTAAAACTTTTAAAACGTTTGGTTGCGGCAAATGAAGCTGTTATATGTTTCCATCCCTCATAGTCACTTCTAAAACAGTTTGTTATTCCTGCAAGTTATGGATACCTGGAGGTCGAAAGTTTCCATCCCTCATAGTCACTTCTAAAACGTTGCCCGGCACGGTGATCGCGTGGCGGGCTATCATAGTTTCCATCCCTCATAGTCACTTCTAAAACTGTAGTGTTGGTTTTTAAATTTAACAATCCAGAGGACGTGGTTTCCATCCCTCATAGTCACTTCTAAAACGAAGTGTGATAAGCTGGCGAAAGCCAGCTTTTTTATTTTCTGTTTCCATCCCTCATAGTCACTTCTAAAACTTTTTTTGATCATAAAGGAATTGCGGTGGAACAGGAAGTTTCCATCCCTCATAGTCACTTCTAAAACTTAAAGGGATTTCGATTGAAACGGAAAAATTTCGAGTTTCCATCCCTCATAGTCACTTCTAAAACGCTATGGATAGTCTACCAAAAGCGAGAGTTTGAAGGAGGGTGTGTTTCCATCCCTCATAGTCACTTCTAAAACAGTATATTTTTACTTTGAGTATGGGAGGCCTACCAAATCTAGAGGTTTCCATCCCTCATAGTCACTTCTAAAACAAGAAGCAATGGATCCTAAGGAACTTGACGCCTTATTTAGTTTCCATCCCTCATAGTCACTTCTAAAACCGTGTTTTGTAACATCGATAGCGAAAATGTGAATGTGTGTTTCCATCCCTCATAGTCACTTCTAAAACTTCCAGTATTGGCCGATTTGGATGGTTTCGTGGCAGACTATGGTTTCCATCCCTCATAGTCACTTCTAAAACAACAGGAGGAAGAATTGAAATTACAGTAAGATTTGACAACAGTTTCCATCCCTCATAGTCACTTCTAAAACGGAGGAGATGGTTAGAGTTAAAAAAGGGTCATTAAGAGATGGTTTCCATCCCTCATAGTCACTTCTAAAACTGTGTTGGTACGTTGAGAGTGAAAATGAGAATGTGTTCGAAAGTTTCCATCCCTCATAGTCACTTCTAAAACTTAATCTCACGTTGCAACAAATTAGCTACCACAACCATGTTTCCATCCCTCATAGTCACTTCTAAAACTTGAATATATTTTCTACACGACGGTAGACTACGTACCGTTTCCATCCCTCATAGTCACTTCTAAAACCTACTCTCGACCACGTACCACAGTTAGAGGACCCCGAGTTTCCATCCCTCATAGTCACTTCTAAAACAAAGCAATAAAGCTCTCCAGAGTTGAACCTCTGGAGAGCGAAGGTTTCCATCCCTCATAGTCACTTCTAAAACCCAGTGTGAAGGAGGGGTTATTATGGTATTAGGAGGAAGGTTGTTTCCATCCCTCATAGTCACTTCTAAAACGACATTGTGGAAGAGCTAAAAAAATTCGGATGTATTATAGGTTTCCATCCCTCATAGTCACTTCTAAAACATGCGCGCGTATATGCTTATATATGCGCGTTTTATTTTTTTGTTTCCATCCCTCATAGTCACTTCTAAAACTGATCCTCCTCGGTCTTTCCCCCGAGGAGGTAGATAGTTTCCATCCCTCATAGTCACTTCTAAAACTGGATTTACGGTGAGCGAGAATCGAATAAATTATATAGTTTCCATCCCTCATAGTCACTTCTAAAACAAGTAATGAAGATGGAGTGTTGGATATAATAAAAATCGTGTTTCCATCCCTCATAGTCACTTCTAAAACCGTTTATTTTGGAAAAATCTCGCCTGGCTCTACCCGGAGTTGAGGTTTCCATCCCTCATAGTCACTTCTAAAACTGATTTAGATGATGAATGAAAGGGGGCATTTTTGCCCCCATGTTTCCATCCCTCATAGTCACTTCTAAAACGGTTTGTATGTACGAAAAGAACATTGCAGGAGTTAGTTTTCTGTTTCCATCCCTCATAGTCACTTCTAAAACGGAAGGTATAGGTTTAAGCGCACCCTCGAAGGGCTCCCTGTTTCCATCCCTCATAGTCACTTCTAAAACATCGAGGCCCTTGAAATAAGCCGGCTTAACGCCGGCTATTTTTTTGTTTCCATCCCTCATAGTCACTTCTAAAACGGAGGTGATAGAAGAAGAACTATTCAAGGAGTTCTGGCAGGTTTCCATCCCTCATAGTCACTTCTAAAACGTCGCCGACAAGTGGGACGGGTACCCTGTAGTAATCTATTAGTTTCCATCCCTCATAGTCACTTCTAAAACTTTTTTTATCATTCTGGATGATAATGATCCCAATTTGAAAGAGGTTTCCATCCCTCATAGTCACTTCTAAAACGGGGTATGTATGTGAGAATTTATAAAAGCGTTTTAAATTCGTGTTTCCATCCCTCATAGTCACTTCTAAAACTATGGTAAGGCTAAATAGGGAAGTGTTGAGTAAATTAGGATAGTTTCCATCCCTCATAGTCACTTCTAAAACTGTGAAGATCCCATTATCAGTGTTAAGACAGTACGGTTATAGTTTCCATCCCTCATAGTCACTTCTAAAACCGTTTTCGACGAGGGGAAGTTCTCGGATTTCCTTCAAGGTTTCCATCCCTCATAGTCACTTCTAAAACTGAAATTTCGATCAGCTTTGACAATATTTACGAAGCGTTTCCATCCCTCATAGTCACTTCTAAAACTATTTATGAAGTAGATTTGAGTATGGTGCCGTTTATTGCATTTGTTTCCATCCCTCATAGTCACTTCTAAAACTGATGTCGATACTTTTGTAAGTTATATACCAAGCAATATGTTTCCATCCCTCATAGTCACTTCTAAAACGGTTTTTGTGTACGAAAAGAACATTGCGGGTGTTAGTTTGTTTCCATCCCTCATAGTCACTTCTAAAACGAGAAACACCTCCTCCGACCACCAAAAGAGTGACGTTTCCATCCGTTTCCATCCCTCATAGTCACTTCTAAAACCGTTTCATCCACGATTTCAGAACTGGGTGGCCAGTTTCCATCCCTCATAGTCACTTCTAAAACCATTAGCTATTTTATTTACTTTGATGAATATGAAATAGAGTTTCCATCCCTCATAGTCACTTCTAAAACGTTTTCTAGCAACAATACCAAATAACATCGAAGAGTTGGAGTTTCCATCCCTCATAGTCACTTCTAAAACTGGAACTAAGTGCTTACCGTGGTCAAGAAGATCTCGGAAGTTTCCATCCCTCATAGTCACTTCTAAAACTAAACTTGGTCTGGAGAACTTTTCATCGGTCGACGTAAGTGTTTCCATCCCTCATAGTCACTTCTAAAACGGAACACGGAGGAAATTATTAGAAGTGTCTTTCACAAGTTTCCATCCCTCATAGTCACTTCTAAAACTGATAACATTATTCCAAAACGGTGAGGGCAAGCTTGCCCTCGTTTCCATCCCTCATAGTCACTTCTAAAACGGAGAGGGATGGTAAGGCTTGGAAAAGAAGTATTAGACGTTTCCATCCCTCATAGTCACTTCTAAAACAAAGAGGATTTCAGAATTCTAAAAAAAGTCGGCAACATAATCGGTTTCCATCCCTCATAGTCACTTCTAAAACATAAAGATATTAGCATCGAGAAAGAGGATTTCAGAATTCTGTTTCCATCCCTCATAGTCACTTCTAAAACGAACATGGGCAAGACCTTTAGTACATTTGGTTTACAAAGGGTTTCCATCCCTCATAGTCACTTCTAAAACCGGCAGGCGTGGGGGGGGATATGAGACTAGAATTCGATTATGTTTCCATCCCTCATAGTCACTTCTAAAACAGGGATCCCTCTGAAGGCGTTCCGGGGACGGAACACCGAGTTTCCATCCCTCATAGTCACTTCTAAAACCTAAAACCTATAGCCGGCGCAAGCCGGCTATTTTTTTCTACTGTTTCCATCCCTCATAGTCACTTCTAAAACGGTGGGCGTACTTCATCACTCTAACAATGAGGAGTGATGAGTTTCCATCCCTCATAGTCACTTCTAAAACAAGGGTATGTATGTGAGAGTGCCAGTATCCTTGTTGAGAGAGGTTTCCATCCCTCATAGTCACTTCTAAAACAAACGATTATTTCAAGATGGTGAGGGCAAGCTTGCCCTGTTTCCATCCCTCATAGTCACTTCTAAAACTTTTGTCATTGAAGATAAATTGTACGTTCCGGTAGATATACCGGAAGTTTCCATCCCTCATAGTCACTTCTAAAACTTAGAAATGGTTGAATATACCTTTAGAACAACAGTTTCAAAATCGTTTCCATCCCTCATAGTCACTTCTAAAACTAAAAGAACTGATTGAAAACAAGTTGTTTTTTATTTATGTTTCCATCCCTCATAGTCACTTCTAAAACCAACATAATAGTTGCCGACAAATTTGATGGGTTCCCTGTGTTTCCATCCCTCATAGTCACTTCTAAAACACATAATAGTTGCCGACGAGTTCGATGGGGCCCCTGTGGTATGTTTCCATCCCTCATAGTCACTTCTAAAACCCGAACTGTTTCAAGAGGCAGTTCGGGCGTACGCAGCTGGGTTTCCATCCCTCATAGTCACTTCTAAAACGCAGTGATTTACTGTCACCCAGAGAGTCTATTTTTCAAAAATATGGTTTCCATCCCTCATAGTCACTTCTAAAACAGTTGAGAATGATAAACTGTTTGTTTCAGCAACGATAAAGTTTCCATCCCTCATAGTCACTTCTAAAACTCGTAAGACCCTCATAGATATTATACCATTATTTTTGTTAAATTTGACAGTTACATTTGTAAAAATTGAAAATATCTTATTTATGCATATTTAGG
>Ga0207430_10230_pt1 | contig 18344 bp, 12 predicted proteins | sample YelNatsi3bottle8_FD_187544 | JGI IMG/M metagenome (GOLD analysis project Ga0207430, IMG submission 187544) | Hot spring thermophilic microbial communities from Obsidian Pool, Yellowstone National Park, USA - site 3 bottle 8 (SPAdes) (version 2) | ecosystem: Environmental > Aquatic > Thermal...
TTTAGTTTACCAAAGATAAAGGGCAAATTTAAACTGTAGCAGTCAATTTTAATATTCAATTTTTGAGAAGTGAGTGTTTTGAGAAAGGGAGTTTATTTTAATGAATTTCCAGTAATCAATTGGTACCAATAATTTAATGTACCAATTGAGATATGAGGTTTTGAGTGATTTGATAATCATATTGTAAGAGGAGGTGCTATATTATGAGTGGTTAATCGAGGTAAAAAAGAATGAATTTTAAAATGTTCAAAATCAGAACATTTCAGCAAACACATTAAATAGGGGGTGTGTAATTGATGAGCCGAAAAAAAATAGTTTTAAAGAAAATGACTGTAGCAATGCTGGTTATGACTATTGTTTTATTACCTATTTTGAGTTGTTTTGGCGACACGACTAATGTTCGTCAAAAAACGCAGGTAACAGTGTTGTCATGGTGGGATCCAAGCAGTGATTCACTTAGACAGTTGAAGGCTGCTTTTGAAGCTGAAAATCCTGATATGACAATTAGATATATCCAAATTGGAAGTGGTTATGCTCAAAAAGTTTTAACTATGATTGCAGGCGGAGGAACAATGCCTGATGTTATAATGTTGGCAATGGATAAGATACCTATTTTTGCTGAAAAAGGCGCAATATTAAAATTAGATAAGTATATAACTGAGGCTTATAAAAAGAGTCTTTATCCTGTTGTGCTTAAAGCTGTGACCTACAACGGGAGTGTTTATGCTGTTCCCAGAGATGTTACCAGTAAAGTCATGTACCTGAATAAGAAGATGTTTGATGCAGCCCACATACCATATCCTAATGAAAATTGGACATGGAATGACTTCAGAAGAATTGCTAAAAAACTTACAATACCTGGTAAACAGTGGGGATTCTATTTTCCCAAATATAATGATGGATTTTATCACTTTTTAATTCAAAATGGTGGTGGGTTAGTAACTCCCGATGGTAAGTCATCACTATTAGGAAAACCAGAGACAATTGAGGCATTACATTTTTTGCAAGATATGATCATAAGAGACAAATCTGTTCCCACAGAAAGCCAGGCAAAACAGTTTGGACCCGATGATACTGCCCCATTTGTGGCAGGAAGAGTGGCTATGGTTGTGGGCTCACTTTCTTCATCTGTAGCCTTCAGAAAGAATAATGTAGAATTTGTAATACGTCCTCTCCCAAGAGGAAAAAAAAGACTGAGCGTAGCTTTTGTTAACGCTTGGGCTATACCAAAGGGAGCAAAGAACCCAAATATCTCGTGGAAGGTACTGAGGTTCTTTTCAAGTAAGAAAGGACAGCAAATAGTATTGAATACTTATATGGGCTTACCTGCCTCTAAAGATGTAGATGTTTCACAATTTTTAAAGGAACGACCTGACCATAAGTATTTGATAGAAGCTCTCCAATACAGTGAACCTTTCCCAACTCCATTGTATGGAGTAGATTTCTTTAGTGTCATTGAAAAAGAATTCGAGCTTATGTGGTTAGGTCAAAGAAGTGTTGAAGATGCTGTGAAAGCGGTAGAAAAAGTAGCAGCAGATATTTTGGCTGGAAGAAAGTAGTTTAAAAATAGGAAAGTCATCGGGCAAGAACCGATGACTTTCCTATAAAATCTATACAATTTTAGGAAGGAAGGACTATAATATGTCAAAAGATTATAATACTCTAATATATAGTGATATTTACCATAATAAAGTTATAAAACTTATTGATACAATAGAATGTTCACAAAAAGAAAAAATCAAGGATGCTGCAACGTTAATAAAAAACTCCATAGAAAAGGGTGGAGTATTACACACTTTCGCTACGGGTCATTCCCACATAATAGTAGAAGAAATGTTTTACCGTACGGGAGGCTTAGTACCTGTAAACCCTATATTTGATCCTGCTACAATGTTGCATGAAGGTGCCCTAAAAAGTACGAGAATTGAAAGACTATCAGGTTATGCAGAAGCAATTTTTGAAAGTGTGGAAGTTAAAGAAGGAGAGCCTATTCTAATTATTTCTAATTCTGGTATAAATTTGGTTCCAGTTGAAATGGCTGCACTAGCGAGAAGAAAAAATATGTCTGTGATAGTAATTACCTCTGTAGATATTTCATCAAAGCTGACTTCGAGGCATAAGTCGGGAAAGAAATTAATGGATTTGGCTGATATAGTAATAGATAATTGTGTAAAGGAAAGTGATGCTGCTGTAGAGTTAAATACTGGGCAGTGTGTTGGTGCACTTTCATCTATTGCAGGTATATATATAGCTGAAAGATTGGTGGTAGAAGTAGCTACGCTTTTTGTTAAAGAGAATAAAACACCACCTATTTTTAAGTCTGCAAATGTTGAGGGAGGGGATGAGTTCAACAAAAATCTTGTAGAATTATACAAGAACAGGATAAAGGGGCTGATTTAATGGCATATTTCCTTGGAATAGATGGAGGAGGAACCAAGACAGAAGCTGTCTTAGCTGATGAACATGGTTTTGTTTTATCTATTGGGAAAAGTGGTGGATCGAATCCTAATTTTGTCGGTAAAGAAGTTTCCTTTGCTTCTATAATATGTGCGGCGAAAGCAGCGTTAGCCTGTGTCAATAACAGCAGAATTGAAGAGGTAGTTGTATGTGCACCTGGTATCAAAAAATATACCGAGGAGCTACACCAGAAATTAGAAAAAATATTAAATATCGGTAAATCAAGAATATTAATAGATGATGATAAACTTAATTCCTTTTATGGGGCACTCGGGAAGGAATATGGTGCTGTTGTTCTGGCCGGTACTGGCTCTTTTGCGATGGGTATTAATAAATATGGACAGAAATATGTAATTGGTGGTTGGGGACCTATTATTGGGGATGAAGGGAGTGGTCAGTGGATAGCTGTACAGGCCTTAAAGGCCATAGCAAAAGAGCATGATGGGATTGGGCCTACTACCTTGCTCACGAATATGATAATGAGACAATATGGAGTGAGTGATGCAAGTGATATTCGAAGAGTAATAGCCATTGACAACATAAGTGGACTAGTGCCAGTGGTAATGGAGGCGGCACAAAAAGGCGATAGTGTCGCTTTGTCCATAATTAATAGGGCTGGAGTAGAACTGGCTAAGATGGCTAATGCAGTTATTTCTAAGTTAGACCTGAATAGTAGCGACTATGAAGTAGCTTTAACAGGAGGAATATCTAATTTAGGCGATTTATTATGGGTTCCTTTTATGGCGACGATCCGTTCTTTACATGAAAAAGTTAATATTATAAAACCAAAATTTACGCCGGGTGTTGGAGCCGTAATGATAGCTTTAAAAAGGGCTGGCATTGAATGGTGTAATGACATAATGGACAATTTAAAAACATCTTACGAGGAGAGGATGAAATAGATGCTTATGGAAGAATATTTTAAAAATATGAAAAGGATTCTTGAGGAAATTGAAGCAACCCAAGTGAATAATATTAAGTACAGTGCCCAAGTTATAGTAAACAGCTTAATTAATGGTGGAATATGGCATTTATTAGATACGGGTCATATGCTAATGTACGAAGCTGTGGGCAGAGCCGGTGGAATGATGGCAGTAAGACCGGTAAGGGTGTCAGTAGAGGTTTCAAATCCAACTAGATACCGTGAAGCAGATATAAAAAAGGAAAAAATTTATATGGATGAAATAGAAGGTTTGCCCTACTATATTTTTAAAAAAAGTAATATGCAGCCAGGTGACGTTTTGATGATAGGTTCTGTATCAGGTATAAATATATTACCAGTGGAAATGGCTATCCTTGCTCGTCAGCATGGTCTAACTGTTATAGGTTTAACTTCAATAAAGTATTCTAAATTTCTTAAATCCACTCATAGAAGTGGGAAAAAGTTGTATGAAGTATGTGACATTGTAATTGATAATTGCTGTGATGTGGGCGACGCACTTGTATATGTTGAACAACTAAAACAAGGTATATGTCCTGCTTCAGGTATAGCAGCTGCGTATATTATGTGGGCCCTACAAGCAGAGGTAATAGAGCTTTTGTTAAAAGAAGGGAAAATACCTCATATTTACATAAGCAATCACATGCCGGGTGCTGACGAACATAATACTTCAGCATGGCTTGAATATGAGAAGGAGGGTTACTGAAGTGGAATATAGTGTAAAAAATAAATATTTGAGTATAACTTTTGATGATGAAAAAGCACGAATAATTTCTCTAAAAAACGAAATTACAGGGGATGAGTATATTAAAAATCCTGTGACTTTTCCACTATATAAGCTTTCCTGTATAGCTAGAGAGAGCAATATTAAAGAAGAATTTATACCTGACAGAGTAAAAGAGGTTAAAATCGTAGAAAAAAGCAACACTAAATACGTGGTAGTAAATTTTGAAGGTGCTATTAGTGGAAACAAAATACTTAATATAAACACTATAGTAAAAATAGAAATAAAAGAAGATGACTGTGAGACAATATGGTCAATAGATGTGATTAATAACGATAAAGTGTATAGTGTTGTTGAAGTATTGTTCCCATATATAAGGGGAATATATCTTGGCGAAGATTGGCGAGATAATATCATTATATATCCTCACCACGCAGGTGAAAAGACAATTGATCCAATTGAGACCTACACCACAGAAAAGTATTTGAGTTTTAGTCGTGCTCAAACTTATAAAGAGGATGGAATGTTTTTTAGAGAAATTAATTACTGTGGTCTTGCTTCTATGAATTGGGTGTATTATCAGAATAATAAGAATGGATTATATTTAAGTTCTTATGATAATGACTTTTTAATAACAGGGCTACGGGTAGAAACCGGTGGACCTGAGAATCCATGGATGGGTTTTGGATTTAGGAAATATGTTGTCATTTCACCTGATTCAGAATGGCATTCACGGGAATATGCACTCGCAGTTACAACATATGATTGGCATTGGGGTGCAAAACGTTATAGAAAGTGGATAGACAATTATATAAAGATAGAGAAACATCCCACTTACTTAGAAGAAGAATTTGTGTTAAATCAATGCTACAATTTTAAAAGAGACGGTATTATCTATAACAAATTTGAAGATATACCTGAATTGTTTAAAAAGGGACAGGATTTATTTGGAGCAAAACACATGTTTATTGCCTCTTGGAACCGCCAAGGTTTTGATCAAAATTACCCTGAATATTATCCTGATTTGGAATTGGGTACGTCACTGGATTTGTATAAAGGGTGTGAATATGTGAATAAGTCCGGAGGATTTGTTACTTTTTATATAAATGCTAGGATTTTTGATATAAATTCAGATTATTTCAACACATTAGGACAGCAGATGGCCATAAAAGATGAAAAGGGGGATATGAAATTTGAACAGTATGGACTGCATAAGTTTGTTGTTTTATGTCCTGCAAATGAGAAATGGCAAAAATACTTGATGGATTTTGCATGCTGGATGGTACAGTGTTATGGCGCCACTGGGATATATTTAGATCAACTTGGGTCAGCTGAACCGCTACCGTGCTATGACCAAGGACATAATCACAGAGAAATAGGGGACTTCAATAAGGGTTATCTTAAAGTTTTAAAGGAATTATTAACCAAGCTACGTGCTATAAATTCTAAAAGTTTTTTAATGATAGAAAATTGTGGTGATATATATAGTGCCTATGTATGGGGCAATCTTACCTGGAATGGAGAACCATATGATGAGTTTTTTAATCTATACAAATACACATTTCCTGAATATATACAAGTACACATGGTAAATCCTAAAAGGAATTTATCTGGCAAGTGTAGAGAAGAAAGATTTCACAGAGATATAGCGAGGGCCATATTACTTGGTGCAATTTTTTGGGTAGGGTTAGATAAGTTTAAAGATGGTGATGAAGAATTAATATCTTATTTGAAAAAAGCTCTGGCTTTTCGAAAAAAGCTTAATCCATTTTTTAAAGATGGAAAATATATGGATGATGAAGGCATATTAAATATGACAAAAGGGTTGGAAATAAGCCGATGGCAATTAAAAAACGGCCAAAATTTATATGTAGTGGCTAATTTAGAAAATGCAAGTAATTGTATTTTTGAGATCCCCGCTGGAGAGGAAACAGACCTTGATAATGCTGTGTACGCAGATATAGATGGTGCAGAAGGAAGACCAGAGTGTAATTTCTCAAATGGTAAAGTAATTATTCATGTACCAAAGTCAGAACTTTCGTATATCTTAATATAGACAAAGGGTGAGATTATGAAGATAACGATATTGGGTAAATATGGAAGTTTTCCTGCTGCAAATGGAGCATGCTCTGGTTATCTGATTGAGGATGGTGATAACCACATTTTAATCGATTGTGGGAATGGAGTTTTAAGTCGGTTACAAAAATATTGTTCTATTGAAAATCTTGATGCTATTGTTATATCCCATCTTCATGATGACCATATGGGAGATTTGCGAATCTTACAATATGCAATAGAAACCAAGAAAGCTTTTGGAGAAATAAATTGGCTTATGAAACTATATATACCGAGAACACCAGTAGACGTTGTAAAAGAGCTATCAACAGACATTTATGATATACATTTTATAACCGATGAGTTGTCTGTTAAAGTAGGAAAGTTTTTGCTCACTTTTGCCGCTATGCAACATACTGTTGAGAGTTACGCTATTAGCATAGAAAATAATACCACCAGAGTAGTTTATTCAGGAGATACAATTTTAAACGATAGACTTATACACTTTTCTAAAAGGGCAGATGTGTTAATTTGCGAATCTACCTTTGCCATTGCTTCAAGATTAACTGCGATGACGCCACATATGACAGCAGCACAAGCCGGCTATGTAGCCCGTGAAGCAAAAGTATCAAAATTACTACTTACCCATTTCTGGTTTGAAGAAAATCCTAAAGAATGCGTTGAAAATGCAAAGGGATTCTTTAATAATGTATCTGCTGTTGAAGAATTTCACTCTTATGAAGTTTGATCCAACTAATTGGTAAGAAGTTTTGCGTTTATAGGCAATTATTCATGCTATGTAGATAGGGGGCTTTTAATAATGGTTCTTTTTTGAAATAAATCAATTGAACTAAAAGCAATTGTTAATAGCGTTATATTGAAACTTATATATATTTCTTGTTATTCTAAGATTTAGTTTTTAGATAAAAAGAAAAAAAGAATAAAAGTGACCCTACATGAATTTGCATTTATTAAAAAAGTCTCTTTTAACAGAGAACTTTGTCTGAGAGAGTAGAAATATTAGTGTTAAGGAAATTAAAAAACGCAAAATTAAGGAAAACTTCCACATAAACTAAGTTTTTACAGATAGATATAAAGTATTTTTTCAAAGGTTTTTTGGAAATTTTAAAAAGGTGTATTTTGAAAGCTTACCAACAACCAGTGTTAATAAACAAATAATTTTTCGAGGAGGGTGTAATATGAAGAGATCAAGGCTGTTATATAAAATTTGCGCATATGTTTTAGTGGGGCTTTTGCTGATATTTGCAAAAAATGTTTTACCGTTTTATGGAGATCATAAAAATGTAGCCGAGGCATCAAATTTAAATTGTTTTACCCATGCTATGCAATCTGCTACAATAGGAACGATAAATCTCGTATATGGTACAGTAACTGGTGGTAACAAGGATTCGCTGGTCACAAAGAATCAACAATACCTTTCCATAAGCTCAGCATCAAATGGAACAAGCCAAGAAATATCTTTTTGGTCGGAAGTTTCGTTAGCTTCAGTAGATACTTATATAATGAGTTTAAAAATATACGTAATATCCAAAATGTCGGTTGAGAGTTGTACACAGAAAATTTATCTATATAACTATGATACCTCTGCATATGAGGAAGTAAAAAGTACTACTGTAGGGACAAGTGATAAAGATGATGTTTATCTAACTGGAGACAATTCAGTTATATCTAAGTATGTATCACCAGAGAATAAGCTAAGAATTAAGATTACAGTTACTAGTTCATCTTCATTCATTGGTTATTTTGACTATGTGAATATAGTATATGAATATCAGCCACTTGACAATACCTGGTCGGTTGCTACTTATAATATTGACAACGCAACTCTTGAGTATGGCACGGTTTCAGCTAATAGTCCATCTTATCTTAGACAGAGGGACCAACAGTACTATAGTGTAAACTCTGACAGCAACAATAAAGTGGCCTGGAGTTCAAAGGTAACATTGGATCAATCAAGAGAAAACATAAAAACTCTGGTAATAAGTTACAGTGGTAAGTATTCTACTTCCGCAAACAATTCATGGCTGTCCCTGTGGAATTATGAAACTGGTAATTGGGAGGTTATCTACAACTTTCCATCAGATACAAACACGCGTACCATATGCTGGATTATCTCTGATCCTATCTATATAAATAGATTCGTTTCTGAGTTTAATGATGTGAAAATAAGGCTTTATAATTCAGGTTCTACTTCATTTACAAGAGACAGTGATTATCTAAACGTTACGGTTTATTATAATACAGCAAATTATGTAAAGTTCTTTTCACCAGATACGCTTACAATCGAATATGGTTCTATCAGTAGCGGCAACATAGCAAGTCTTAGCAAGTTTGACAATAGTCCGCTTGTGATAAGTAGTAGCAGTGATTACAAGATTGCATGGCAATCTCAAGTAACAATAGATGTAGATAGGCAGTATATAAAATCTCTTACAGTTATTACAAGAGTTGAGTATAGCACTTCTGCTAATATCCAGTACTTTTCACTGTGGAATAATAGAACAAGCAGTTGGAACGTATTTAGGCAACAAACTGTTTCTACTAACAATGAAAATCTAATTATAACCATCACAGATCCAGAAGTAATATATGATGTTATTTCTTCAACTGGTGTCATAAAAGCAAGGCTATACAATTCGGGTAGTACAGCATTCACGAGAAGTACTGATGTGCTTACGTTCAGTGTAGAATACGGTACAGTGGGTACATTTGAGTTTGCTCATATCTCAGATATTCACGAACTAATAGGTAGTGATAATTTCAAAGCGATAATAAATGAAATAAATACCTCAGTAAAACCCGCCTTCACGGTTATTACAGGTGATATCACTGATCATGGAATTCCTGCTCAGTATGATAAATATATTGAAGATGTAGCATTGCTTAATGGTCCTGTATACACTTTGCCAGGCAACCATGATGTAAGATGGTGGAATTCCAACGGTAAAAATGATTTTATAGATAGGATCGGGCCACTTTATTATTCCTTTAATTATGGTGGGGTTCATTTTGTAATGTTAGATTCCACGGTCACATTCGAGCTTGACGAGAAATTTGGCAAAGCCCAGCTTGCCTGGTTAGCGAAGGATTTAAAGAATATTTCGCCAGATATGCCTGTCATAATTTTTGCGCATCATCCCTTTAAAATGTACAATAATATAACCGGGAAAAAAGAGCTTATAAATACGGTAAAAAATCATAATGTGGTTGCCTTTTTAGCGGGACATCAACATTATTGGGAATATACCGTGGAAAATGGAATACTGTGGGCCTATATTACCTATGTTAAAGATAATACTGCCCAAGAATATGCAACTGTCAAAGTAACTCCTAATAAATTATACATTTATAAGCGAAAAGCTTCAGATGGCTCCAAAACATTGTGGTTGACCGCACCTATGACAAATAAAAGGAAGGCAAGTATGACCATAACAGATGTAACAGTACAACCTAATGGGGATGTCAGTGTATCGGTTCAGATAAACAAGGCACCGGATGGAGTATCAAAGGTAGAAGCTCAAATAGATAACTACGGCCCGTGGACCAGCTTGACACGAAACAGTGATGTGTGGTCGGGTACAATAAGTATACAAAATTATTCGCCCCCAATACCGTATGGGAAACACTTTGTAGGAATTCAGATGACCGATGAGGCAGGTAATATATGGAGAGAATTCAAGGAATACGAATGGAAGGGTGGACTCGTAGAAACAAAATGGATATTTGAAACTGGAGACATGATACAATCAACGCCAACGTATTTTAATAGTACAGTATATGTAGGTTCAGAAGATGGCAAGATATACGCTATAAATGATGTAGATGGAACATTAAAATGGTCATATACTACAGGAGGTCCAATAATATCAAAGCCGGCTATATATGATGGAGCAACAAAAGATATAGTGATAGTTGGTTCACATGATAAGAAAATTTATGCTCTTAATACCGAAACTGGTGCACTTGAATGGTCATATACTACAGGGGGGAGTGTGATCTCCGATCCGCTAGTCGATAATGGTGTTGTTTACTTTGGATCAGGAGATACGTATATTTATGCACTCGATGCAACCAATGGAACTTTAAAATGGAAATATAAAACTGATGGTTTGATGAGGCAAAGACCCATCGTGTATAACAATAAACTATATGCTTTTGTGAGGGACACATATATCTGGTATGCATTGAATATAAGCGATGGTACATTATATTGGCGTGGTAATGCAGGGACAGATGAATCGATGTTTGTTTGTGGTGATGTCAGACCTATTATTGCCGGAGGCAAGTTATGGTGCATAGATGCTCAGAATACGAAGGCTGGTTACCTTGATCCAAGCGATGGAAGCCTTGATTGGACATCTGCGGTAACTAAAATTTCATCAAGGGGTCCTGCAACTGATGGTATAAGGGTGTTTTATCCTGCCAATAATGGTAGAGAAATATATGCATTCAATGTGTTGGACAATACTGTGGTATGGTATAAAGACTTAAGAGCTAGTGGTAGTGATAGCGACTTCCAACCATATCAGATAGATTGCGCATTAATATACGAAGAAGGGATTCTTTATCATGTGGCAGAGAGGGGTAGGATCACAGGTCTTGACCCCACAACAGGAAATATTAAATTTGTTTATGATGCTGTAGGGTATCCTGAACGAGCATTGTGGTCAACTCCTGAGATTCACAACAAAACAATCTATGTTAGTGGCTTAGATGGTAAAGTGTATGCCATCAAATATAATGGTGAATAGCTGCTCTATTATGAAGATGGGGAGCCTACTAATTATAAGGTAGGCTCCGTACTAATTTTATTTTGTTAAATTCAGTACATAGGCATTCCTTTTCCAAGGAGAATGAAAAATGTTTGAAGATATAATAAAGATTGTTTTTGCAATTGTGGTAGGGGGGTTAATTGGACTCGAAAGAGAAAATGTTAACAAGCCTGCAGGATTTAGAACACATATCCTCGTATGTGTAGGGTCAACTTTAGTGATGATGACCTCAAAGTATATATTCGAAGTATATTATGGAGGACATGGTAATATAGATATTGCAAGACTTGGTGCTCAAGTTATATCCGGCATTGGATTTCTGGGTGCAGGAACAATAATAAAAGATGGTGCAACAGTAAAAGGTCTTACAACTGCTGCCACGTTGTGGGCTGTTTCGTGTATTGGACTAGCAATTGGTATTGGATATTACGAGGGAGCAATTTTTGCCACCACAGCAGTTTATCTTACCCTGATTTTATTAAAAAAGTTCGAAAAGAGATTTACAACAAGAGATACATTAAAAACCTTAATTGTGGAAGGAAAAAATCTCAAAAGTTATATACCCAAGATAGATTCTATTTTAACTTCATACTTGATCACAGTAAAGGATGTGAAATTTATAAATGAAAAAGATATAGAAAAAATCCATTACAAAATTTTAGTTCCAGCAGACACCAATGTAAATCAACTGATAGCAGAGCTTTATCTTACGGAAGGATTGAAGCGTCTCTATATTGAGTAAGAATGAATTTTTGAAGTTTTACAAAACTTTAGCAACATTTTTGAAATGCAATATAAAAGGATAATGGGAAATTCCAAAATACATAGAAGCAATACAGCATGCAGGTTAAGATCAGTTACTACGGAGGGAAAGAAGATAATAGTAAAAAATTATTGAAACCTTATCTTTGAATAACTTATTAAAGTTAGAAACAAACAGGAGGGATGAGTTCAAATGCATAAAATGAAAAAAGAAATTTGGGAACAGCCAATAGTTTTAAAACAAAGTTATGAAGCTAATGTAGAGAAGCTAAAAACTCTTGCAAAGGAAATCTTAGATAGAGAGATAAATAATATAATTTTTGTAGCAAGAGGTTCGTCAGATAATGCTGCAATATATGGAAAATATTTGATTGAAATCTTAGCAGGAATACCAGTTGGACTTGCTGCTCCTTCTGTTGCTTCAATTTATAAAACAAGATTAAAACTAGATAAAACATGTGTAATAAGTGTTTCACAATCAGGAGAGTCCAACGATATTTGCAATTTTGTTGAAATGGCGAACAAAAGCGGTGCAATGACAGTGGCCATTACAAACATGGCAAATTCAAAACTTTCCAACTGTGCTAACTATACAATTAATATGGGTGTTGGTGTAGAAGAAGCAATTGCTGCCACTAAGACTTTTACGGCAGAAATACTTTTGCTTGAACTTCTTGCAGCATTTTTAGGGAAGAACGAGGAGATAGTGAGTGGTCTAGCAATGATAGATAAGGTCATTGAAAGAGCTTTAGAATTGGAGGAAAAGATTAAAAGTGAAGTGATTAAATTTAGATATATGAGCGAATGTTTTATTTTAGGACGGGGAATTGTATATCCTCTTGGACTGGAATTTGCTCTAAAAATTCAAGAAACGAGTTATATTAGAGCAAAAGGTTTTTCCACTTCTGATTTTAGGCATGGACCAATAGCAATGATTGCAAGGGACATTCCCGTCTTTATATTAGCACTCAATGACGAGACCTCCGAAGATTCAATTGAAATGGTAAATAAATTAACTCACGAGAAGATTGATGTGGTTGCTTTTAGTGATGTGGATGAAGTAAAAAAAAGGTGTTTTCTGTATTTTGAAATTGATAAAAAGCTTGATAATTTTATGAAACCATTATATATTGCTCCTTTAATTCAAATGTTTTCATACTACTTATGTGTTATAAAAGGCTATAATCCTGATGCTCCTCGATTATTAAGTAAGGTAACAGTAACGAAATAATACCTTAAACAAAATAATACAAAATTGTCACAGAATTGACTCTTTTTACGTCCCAAATATTAACTTTTGGAAAGGTTGACAAATTGGTATTTAGGCAAAATAAAGAAATAATTGGTTAAAAAGTATTAGATGAATTTTGAAAAAATGACCAACCCCAAAATAATCTCCCAAAGAGGGTAAAGATGAAAGACTTTCTGTGTGCAAGAGTTCTGTTACTTTTATCCAGGAATTATAAACGCAGGTTGCCACCATGGTTGCAACGGACACAAGTTTATACTTTGACTAATAGAGGTGATTGGGATGAAACTATTAATAAAAAATGCGAAAATAATAACGCCGTATGAAATTATAGAAAATTACAGTGTGGCTATTGAAAATGGTAAAATTGCTGATTTGATGGAGAAAAAATATGTTAAAGAGAGTATGTTTGATGAGGTTATCGATGCAAAAGGCAATTATTTATCTCCGGGATTTATTGATATTCACTGTCATGGAGCGAATGGCTTTGAGGTAATGGAAGGAAACTTTGTTGCATTGGAAAACATTGCAAGATTTCATCTCAAAAATGGAGTTACAGGATTTTTAGCAGCAGTGATGACTGCACCTTTGGAAAAGATCAAGGACTCTGTAAAAAATATTATTGGCTACATTTTATCCCAAAAGCCAGAGAGCATATTTAAAGAGAAATCTCAACTTTTGGGAATATATTTGGAAGGACCCTATTTTTCAATTTCGAAAAAAGGAGCACAGCCAGAACAATATTTAAGAACACCTAACAAAGAAGAACTAGAATCAATTTTAAAAGATTCTCATGATCTCATTAAGGTAGTTTCTATTGCTCCAGAACTTGATGGTTCTGATGAAATTATAAAACTTTTGAGAGAAAGAAAAATAGTAGTAGCTATTGGGCATTCAGATGCTAAGTTTGATGAAGCGAAAAAGGCCATTCGGTGTGGGGCTGGTCTTGCTACTCATACCTTCAACGGTATGAGGAATTTCAACTACAGGGAACCCGGAATAGTGGAGGCCGTATTATCTGATGATAGAGTATATTGCGAACTTATAGCTGATTGTATTCATGTACATCCAGTAACAATAGGCCTTCTTGTAAAAATAAAAGGGGTAGAGAAGATTATTCTTGTATCTGATTCTATGATGGCCGCAGGATTGTCTGATGGTGAGTATACCCTTTCAGGTCAGAAAGTGGAAGTGAAAAATGGTAGAGCAACTCTTTCGGACGGGACTTTGGCAGGTTCTACACTTACCTTAAATAAAGCGATTTACAATATGGTGTATACAGTAGGAGTAGCATTAAAAGATGCTGTAAGAATGGCAACTTTGAATCCTGCAAAAATGTTAGGACTTTCTCATAAAGGGAGTATTGAAATAGGAAAGGACGCAGAGCTTATAATTTTTGACGAAAAAATCAATATATTAAAAGTAATATAATACCAAAGACAATAAAGTTCTCTCTTTCTGCCAATATTTTTGCATCTAATTTTAAATGTATTGTAAATCTGATCTTAGCTGTGATAGTGAGAGTTGGAGGGAAATAAGAAATGCAAATACAAATTGAAGTTGATCTACCAGAATGGAAGGTTGTAGATTTCCATTGTCATTTCCCATTAAAAAGCAATCATTGGGTAGAACCCTATAAAGATAGATATGTAAGAGAATTTGGAATAGAAAAATGGGAATATTTGCAAATGATTTCTGAATCTTTTAATCGAAAATGGCGGAAAGCCTGGTGTTTTCCAGATCCTGAAAAACCAAATAATAATTTTAAGGTGTTAGCCGAGCGATGGGCAAATGAGGTTGAAAAAAATAATGTGGAAAAAGTAGTATTTGTAACAAGTGGTGGGAATGATAAAGCAATAAAGTTGATAAAACTTTATCCAACCAAATTTATAGCATTTGCTCATCATAGCCCGGATGAAGAAAAGGCAGCAGAAAAATTAGAGGTTGCCATAAAAGCAGGATTGAAAGGGTACAAAATAATGGCACCAATAGTAGAAACTCCACTTAATGACAAAAAGCTATATCCCATATGGGAAGTTGCTTCAACATATGAATTACCAATTATGATACATTTTGGAATTTTAGGCGGCGGTGGAGGAGTGGGATATGGAGAGAACATAAATCCTCTTATTATTCATAATGTAGCCAAAGCTTTTCCAAAAATAAAAATTGTAATTCCTCATTTTGGGTGTGGATATGTGCGGGAATTATTACAACTTATGTGGGCATGTGCAAACATTTATGTGGATACATCTGGCAATAATGAATGGATGAGATGGATGCCCTATGAGTTGAATTTAAATATACTTTTCAGAAAGTTTTATGAAACAGTAGGACCTGAACGAATTATTTTTGGGAGTGATTCTGAATGGTTTCCCAGGGGCTACGTGATTAGGTATTTTCTTGATCAGCTAAAAGCAGCGAGAGAAGTGGGAATTCCAGAAAAACATATAAAAATGATATTTAGAGAAAATGCTCTCAATTTATTGAAACTAGAAGGGTAATTAATTAGACTGCTATTTAATTAAGCAAACAACCAATGGAATAACGAGGAGGAGAATTTATGTACAAAATCTTAACAACTCCCCAACCTGAAACAAATTATATTGAATATTTGGCTACAGGAAATGAATTTATATCAATTCCTTTTATTACCAAAGAAGGTAAAGTGGAAATTATTAATTTTGCGTTGGAAAAAACATCAAGCATTGTGGATTTCAGAGGACATAGTTTAATTGAACCGTTTATAAGAGTTGAAGAGGATATAATCAATTGGAGTTCCATTCTCTATGATTATGAATTTAGTTGGATACCTACTTTTAAGTATAATGATTCAAAAATTGAGGTTACGGTTAGAATAATAACTCCTAAGAGTTATAAAGGTTTTGTTTATGGTATTTGGATTAAAAACCTTACGAATCGTGACTTTCATATTGAATGTGGAGTAAAAGGTTTATGGGAAAGCAGTATGTCAACAATATTTCATAGTCAGGAAATAAGGGGTTTCAAAAATGTACTATTAGACAAGTGGACAAATTCAATAATACTTGAATTAAATAGCACAACTGTTCTTGCTGCAATGGCAATATCAGGAGATAATGAGCCTCACTTCTATTATGATAGTGAAAAAAGAAGTTACAAGGTTTTAAACAGAGATAAGTTAGGAAAGTATGAAGAAAAAGTCTTCTATTATTATTATTCCATAAACTTAGAAAGAGATGGAGCTGGTACTACAAATGTAGATTTAAGAAGACGCAGAGGAAATAATCTCTATGAAGAGGAATTAACATGGTTAAAAAGACATACAATAAAAGTGGGAGACAAACTACTTGAAGAAAAAATAAACAGAAATATTTTTTTCTCTTACTTCTACTCTATAGCTTACACAATTGACACAGAGGAACAGGTTCTCTTAACTTCAAAAAGTCCAAGGTATTATGTGAGTGCGGCGTTTTGGGCAAGAGATACACTTTTATGGAGCTTTCCAGCAATTTGTTTAATAGATAAAATGGAAGCAAGGAAAATTCTGATAACTTCTTATACTCGATATTTAAAGAACGCAGGAACACATAGTCTCTATATCAATGGGAGTGTTCTCTATCCGGGATTCGAGCTAGACGAATTAGCAGCGTACATTATAGCGTTAGAAAAATACATTGAAGAAACAGAGGACGAAGAAATCATAAATATGAGAGAAATAACTCAAGGGATATTATATATATTAAATGTACTCAACAAGTGGTATTCATCAACGTATGGTTTATATAGAACGGAACTCGATCCCTCAGATGATCCTGTAACTTATCCCTATTTAATTTATGATAATGTTCTTATATGGCGGATGTTGTCGTTCTTAGAGAAGTATAAATATACACCTAAGACTAGAGTAGATGAACTTAAAGTGGCTATCAAAAAATATGGAATAATAGAAGGTCCGCTAGGAAAAATGTATGCATGGGCTGTAGATGGAAAGGGAAATTATGAAGTTTATGACACTCCACCAGGAAGTTTAACATTGATGAAGTACTATGGATTTTGTGATAAGAATGATGAAGCTTATGTTAACACCATCAAATATATATATTCGTCCCTCAATAAATACTATTACAAAAATGAAATTATTGAAGGGACAGGATGTATTCATGCACCTTCAGTATGGGTATTAAGTTTGTGCAATTATCTTCTTGTTTACAAAGACGAACATAAATTAGAAATGATCAAAAACTTAAAATTGGACAATGGATTTATGTGTGAAACTATTGACGAAAAGGGTACTGTAAAAACAGGACCGGCATTTGCTTCTGCTGCCGGTTTTTTGGGATATACTCTTACAAAGGTGATAAAGGAGCAATAAAAATTAACCCCCAGGGTGCAATAAATTAAGCAAAGACTGGAACTAATATATAACTTATAAAAGCTTAAATATAATTCCATTTGATTGAATAAAAACTTATTTTAACCAGATAGGTTTTCATAAAAATTTAAATTTTACCAATGATTTGCATATTGAAAATACAGCCTTTGCCAATCCAGAGTTATCTCCTGCACTTGATTTTACACATTAAATGAGTTGCAAAAAAGATTCTATCAACAATTAGAAAAACAGGTGTGTATGTAAAAAATTCAAAACATCTGTTGGCTCTGGCAGTCTTAGAAGCTAACAAGATTATACAGGAGCAGGAACAAAAAATCATGGAACTTCAACCAAAAGTTGAGTGCTACGACAAACTGGTAGACAGAAACCTGCTAACAAATTCAGGGACACAGCCAAAGAACTCAATATCCCGGAAAGAAAATTAATCAATCTTATGCTTAAGAAGAAAATCCTCTACAGAGATACAAAAGGGAATCTCAGACTATATGCGGAATACAAGGAATACTTTGAACTCAAAAAGTGGACAAAAAACGGTACTGCCGGTGTCCAGACTCTTGTTAATCCAAAAGCAGAGAATTCCTGATGCGACTTTTGAACAAAGAAGGGAAAATCATAGAACTTGACTTTGGAAGGGTAGTCTACTGAAAATATGTATTGCAATGTTATTGTCAATACCTTTTCCCCACTTTTGATAATATTTTTGAGACTATAAATAATTTTGTGTAAAGTATAAAGACCTCCTTCTTGGTAAGAATCAGAATATAAACAAAAATATCCAAGAAAGAGGTTTTTTGTTATGGAAAATGTTTTAACAAAAGAGCAGCTCTTAGAGTTTATAAGAAAAAACAATATTCAGAGTGTGAGTGATATTTACGAAAGCTTAAAAGACTTGTTTAAGGATGTACTACAAAGTTTTTTAGAAGCAGAGATTGAAGAAACTCTGGGTTATGAAAAGTATGATGTTAAAAACAAACAAACTACTAACTCTC
>Ga0207430_10231_pt1 | contig 18226 bp, 18 predicted proteins | sample YelNatsi3bottle8_FD_187544 | JGI IMG/M metagenome (GOLD analysis project Ga0207430, IMG submission 187544) | Hot spring thermophilic microbial communities from Obsidian Pool, Yellowstone National Park, USA - site 3 bottle 8 (SPAdes) (version 2) | ecosystem: Environmental > Aquatic > Thermal...
TTTCCGTTCTATACAGAGAACCTCTGAAATTCTGCAGGATAACATAATGAAAATAAGAATGATACCTTTTGAGATGGTGGTAAAGAGGTTTAACAGACTTGTAAGAGAGACTGCTAAAAAAACAAGAAAAAAAGTAAAATTTTCATACGTTTGTGGAGATGTTGTGATAGACAAAGGCATAGCGGAAAAACTTAGTGAACCTCTCATGCACATTATAAGAAATTGTATAGATCATGGTATCGAAGATGCTTCTGAAAGAAAGAGGTTAGGCAAACCAGAGCATGGAAAAGTAGAACTTGTTTCTTACTACAAGGGGCAGAATATTGTCATAGAGATTTCTGATGATGGAAATGGAATTGATGTTGAAAGAGTTATCAAAAAGGCAATTGAAAAAGGTATTTTATCAGAGCATCAAGCTAAGAATTTATCTGATGATGAAGCTGTAAAGCTTATATTTGAACCCGGATTTTCTACCAAAGATGTAGCAGATGAGATATCTGGCAGAGGTGTTGGAATGGATGTTGTTAAAAACGTTGTAGAGTCTTTAAAAGGGAAGGTTGAAATAAAAACAGAAGCAGGTAAAGGAAGCAAGTTTATTCTTGAGATTCCGACAACTGCTGCTCTTTCTCAGGGCATTATAGTTGTATATAATTCCCAGAAATTCATAATTCCATTTGAGTTTGTTGAGGAGACGGTAAAAATAAATATGAAGAATGTTTATGGATATGTTGACAAACTTCTTGTAGATGTCAGAGATGAGCCAATTCCTCTTTATCCTATTTCGTATGTGCTTTATCAGGAAGATTTGTGCAATGAAGAAATTGTTAGAAAGTTTTCAAAAGATGATGAGCTGTCAGTTGTAATTTTAAATATAAGAGGTGTAAAGATTGCTTTATGTGTCGAGAAACTTATGCAAAATGAGGAGTTTGTTTTAAAACCCCTGCCAAAAGTGCTTGAGAAGAACAAACTTCTTCTTGGAACAACTATAGACTATGAAGGAAATGTCGTTCTTGTTTTGAATCCCGAATATTTCAGGTTGTAGAAAGAAAAAGAAGTGAAATTGTTCGAAGAGTTGTTCCAAAGTCTTTAAGAAACAGAATCGAGGAAAGTTTAGGATACAAAAGAGATTGATAGTAAAAACAAACAGGCAGCAAGTTCTCCAAATAGTTATAGTTAGAAATACTGTAAATCAAAGATAATTCCAAATATAAAAGAGAGCTTTCAGAGATTGAAAACAAAATCACTGCCCTCTGTTCAAGAGGAATGACAACAGAGGCTTTTGAAAATTTTTGTTAAATAAAAGAGAAATGAGGGAAGCAAGGGGGGTTACTAACCTTGTTTTATTAAGTTTCCCTTAATATTTTTTTTCACTGTTAACAGCTTTAAGTAAACCTGCGGAAAATGCCAATTACTTCTCCTACAATTTTAAACTTATCTTTGGAAGTTACCACAATTGGAGGATAGTCGGGGTCATACGATTGCAGAACAGTAGTATTTTCGTATTTAACAATTTTTTTTATCATAGCTTCTCCATCATCGCCAACAACTACAAGCGCTAAAGTATTTGTAGAAACATCAGCTTGACGTCGAATAAGTGCCAAATCGCCTTCCTTAATTTCTGGCTTCATACTATTACCTTTTACCTGGAAAAAAAAACATTCATCACAATTTTCAAATGTTTCCCCATCCATATATTCATATCCCAACAGTTCACCGCAAAGAATATTATCTTTAGTACTTTTTATACAACCAATAACTGGTATTTGTAATAACTTCCCGGTTTTAATTGTTTCAAATTGTTGCAAAGGACGGACCGAGTCATTAATCAAATAGTCTACTGTTACGTTGAAAAAGCGAGCAATCCTTACCAATGTATCTAAATCAGGCTGTCTTTTTCCAGACTCGTAGAGTGATAAAGCAGGGCGTGAAATATAGAGCATTTCTGCTAATTCTTTTTGTGTCAATCCTTTCTTTTTCCTTAGTTGCTTTAGCTTATCTTTAAACATTTTTATTCCTCCTTACTTATATTTTTATCACTCTGTTACATAAAGTATCACACTATATTTTTTCTCCCTTGACAAGTTGCGATATGCAATTTAGAATTTTCTTAAAGCTACAATATGAAACCTATATTCAAAATTATCTAAATACCGAAGTATAATTCAAAATTATTGTAAATCAAAAAATTATTGTAAATCAAAAGGGGTGATATAATTTATGGAACTATCCAAGATGCAAACGCCGAGGAATCCGGCGAAGGTAAACACACAGATTAGTGACGTTAACCAATTTCAAAATTTAAACCAAGTGCAAAGTGCAAGTAGTGTAAGTATTTTTGACACGACCAAGAGGAAAGAAAGAAGAGATGAGCTAAAGAAAAATACAATAATAGAGAGGCTGGCTGCCGCCTCAGCTGAAACACAGGCAGCTGTGTCCCAAGCAAGCTGCAATGTCAATGAACTTCAGGTGGCAGTTCAAGAAATAGCAGCATCGGCCCAGGAGGCATCTAAAGCAGCACATGAATCTCTAAAGGCTATTCAAGAGATTGAGAAGGTAGCAAAGGTCTCAGACGAAAGAACAGGTGAGCTTTTAAACTCTATTACCAACCTTCAGACACTTATTCAAAATATCTCAGACGAGATTGAAGAGATGATTCGAGGAATTGAAGCGGCTGCCCAAACATCAATTGAGTCTGCAGAGAATGTTTTGCAGCTTGAAAAACAAGCAAATGAAATTCGCACAACAGTTCAGGCTGTAATGGAGGTTGCTGACCAGACAAATCTTTTGGCATTGAATGCGGCAATCGAAGCTGCAAGGGCAGGGAAACATGGTCGTGGTTTTGCAGTTGTGGCAGACGAGGTGAGAAGTTTAGCAGAGATAACCAACAAAGCAGCTATCGAGATACAGAATATCATGGAAGAGATTCAAAAGGATGTAAACGTAGTGGCAGAGGATATCAGGGGTGTTGGGACGCTTGTTAGAGGAGAGGCTGAAAAGGCAAAGGGTGTTACAGAGGATTTGAAGAAGATTGAGGAATCAATCAATGCAATTGTTGATGCTATGAAGGAGATAAAGGTTTTATCCAGAAATATGATGAATGCATCAAGCGAGGTCAGAGGCGGAAGCCAGCAGATCGCGGCAGCTGCAGAGGAGGCGGCAGCAGCAACCGAAGAATCAAATGCATCATTGATTGAGCAGACAAAAGCATTAAATGAAATTAACAATGCAATAACAATGCTTGCAGAGATGGCGGATGAGCTAAAATCGACAACCATTACCCAGAAAAATGCAGAGGAACTTGCTGCGGCATCAGCTGAGCTTGCGGCTATGGTAGAAGAGTCGCACAAGGCGAGCTATCAGATTTCATCAGCGCTTGAGCAGATAATGCAAGCGGCTGAAGAACAAGCTGCTGCTTGTGAAGAGTCACAGAAAGCAACAGAGAATCTTAAAAATATGCAAAAAGATATAGTTGAAAGATTGGAAAATGCAACAAGATTAGCAAAAGAACTTCAAGAAATTTTAGAGAAAAACAGAAAGGATGTAGAAGGATTAATTGAAGGAGTTGCACAATCAGTTGAGAAAAACAAACAATCTTTAGAGAGTGTGAGAATGCTTGAAAAAAGGATTAGGAATATTGAAAAGATAATAGATACAATCTCAAATGTTACAACAAAGGTGGACTTGCTATCGCTCAATGGCTCGATTGAAGCGGCACGTTCTGGGAAATATGGGAAGGGTTTTGCGGTTGTAGCAGGGGATATAAAGCAGCTTGCTCAGCAATCAAGCGAAGCAATAGGGAATATAAAGGAAATGGTCAGAAATATCAACGACCAAGTGAGGATTGTATATGAAGATGTAGAGACTGCTGTAAAGACCTCAACCCAGGAGAATGAGAAAGCACAGAAGATAACCATTTCACTTGAGAGAGTAAAGAGTGCTACTGAGAAGGTTATATTAGAGGGTAATCAACTGCTTACAATGGCACAAGATGCAGAGAGTGCTTTGACACAGATTGCAGCGGGGACAACGCAAATTGCAAGGGGTGCGGAAGAATCATCACAAGCGGCCCAGAGTGCAGCAACCCAGGCACAGGAACAGCTGAAAGCGATTTCCCAGATTGCTCAGGCTACCCAAGAGCTTGCAAACCTTACAGAAGAGCTCAAAAATATTTAATTGATCTTAAAATTGGGAGAGAGCCTTATTTTAAGAAGGAGGCATAAGGTAAATGATGGATGAAGAAAGAAAGAGATTATTAAGAGCGGATGTGGAAGAGTTTGAAGAAGAGGATGAATTGAGTGATGAGAAACAGCTTGTAATTTTTAAGCTGGGGAATGAGGAATATGGTGTTGATATAATGCAGGTCAAAGAGATCATCAGGACAACAACCATAACAAAGATACCACAGGTACCATCTTTTGTAGAAGGGATAATAAGTTTAAGAGGAGAGATATTGCCTATTATTGATATGCGTAAGAAATTTGGCTTACCTGAGACAGAAAGGACAAGGCAGACACGAATCCTTGTTATAAACCTTGATAACATGACAATAGGTGGAATAGTTGATGAGGTAACAGAAGTATTGAGAATTCCAAATGATGCTATAACACCACCCCCGCCTGTTATAAAAGGAGTTAATACAGAATACTTACAAGGTGTTGGGCAGATTAATGGAAGAATAATAATCCTACTTGATATGTCCAAGATATTAACATCAAATGAAGTGATCCAAATTGAAGAGTTGAAGGAGGAGTTAATGAACAATCCAGTACAATAGATATCCAAAAATGGGAGTTTGTATTCAACATGGTGAGAGTTTTGGTTGTAGAAGATTCTCCTCTTATGAGAAGAGTATTGATAGGGATATTACAAAAGAGTCCATTTATAAAGGTGATAGACTATGCAACAAATGGACAGGAGGCAATCGAGAAGGTTGCCTCCTTGCGTCCAGATGTTGTCACAATGGATGTTGAGATGCCTATTTTAAATGGTATAGAGGCGTTAAAGAAGATAATGCAGACGTATCCGACCCCTGTTGTGATGATATCGACACTTACACAAAAGGGAGCTGAAGTTACCCTAAAGGCTTTAGAGCTTGGTGCGGTTGATTTTATACCAAAGCCATCTAACTATTCGAGTGAGCTTAACAATATTGAGAATGAGATTATAAACAAGGTTTTAAATGCGGCAAAGGCGAATGTGTTTCTAAAAAAAGGTGATTCATCAATCAAACATGCTACGTTACAACTATCCCATAAACCCTTGGTAAGACCTAATGCAATATTTATAGGAGTTTCAACTGGTGGTCCCAAGACGTTGGGTGAGATAATTCCGTATATAAGAGGTAATATAGGTGTGCCAATATTTATTGTTCAGCACATGCCACCTAATTTTACAAAGCAATTGGCTTCAACACTCTCAGAAAGAAGTTCACTTTTGATTAAGGAAGCAGAAAGAGGAGAGGTTATAAAACCAAATACTGTGTATATAGCTCCTGGAGGCAAACAGATGGAGGTAAATGTTATCTCTAACAGAGCTGTTATTAACATAGTTGACGGTCCAGCTGATTTGATTTATAAGCCATCTGTTGATTATGTTGGATTTTCGCTTGCACAATATTACAAAGATAGGCTTGTTGCAATAATGCTAACAGGTATGGGGTGTGATGGTGCAAAAGCATTTGCCTTTATCAAAAAGCTTGGGGGTTTTATAATAGCAGAAGACCAATCAACAGCAGTTATATTTGGCATGCCAAAGGCGGTAATTGACCAAGGCATTGCAGATTTAGTGTTACCTTGTACAAGCATTGCAGGAGCTATAAATTCTATATTTTCATAAAATGGGATTTTAAGGCAGGGTTGAAATGATGAATTATGAGGAGAGAAAGTTTTTAATAGAGCTTTTAGATGAAGGAAAGAAGATATATAAAATAGAGTTTTTGCTAAAACCAGAAGGTGATTTCAAAGCCCCTTCAATGGCGAAAATATATAAAAATCTGAGTACTAAATATAATGTATTTTTCACAATTCCAGACGTGCAACAAGAGCATATAAGTGAGGATGTAAGTGAGTACTTGTTTTTTGTAGAAGGTGATATTGACATAAATACATTACGGCAGGATGTAGAAGAGGCTTGCAAGGATGAAGAGGTTGTAGAGATTTTCTTTATTCAAAAACTATTAAAAGAAGATTTGGAGATTGGTGAGATAATAGAATCAGATGATGTTCAACAAAAGGAAGAAAGTATGCCGATTTATGCCAATACAGAACAAATAAGAGAGTTAGTATCAAAAGAAAATGAACAAGAGAGCAAGAGAATTGATTCCGTGAGAATTGATATAGGTAAGTTAAACAATCTTACAAATTTAGCGGGGGAACTTATTACTTGTAAGTCTCAGCTGAATCAGATACTAAATGCTTTTAAAGAAGTAAATATAAAAGACAAGGCAATTAGTAGTCTAATCTCGAATCTTGAGAAGGGAATTTTGAGGCTTGAGAGGATTTCGTTTGAACTTCAGGAGGGTATAACAAGCCTAAGACTTTTACCGATTAAAAATGTGTTCAGAAAGCTGCCAAGAATAGTGCGAGAGGTTGCCCAAAAAGAAGGTAAAGAGGTTGAACTGATTATAAAGGGTGAGGAAACAGAGATAGATAAGCTTATATTAGAGAAGATAACTGATCCTTTGGTACATATTGTAAGAAACTGTGTAAATCATGGGATTGAAAAGCCGGAAGAAAGAATTGCCAAGGGGAAAAAACCTCAGGGTAGGATAATGATAGAGGCTTATGCAGAAGGGGAGAACATTTATATCTCTATTGCGGATGATGGTAGAGGTATTGACATCGATAAGATAAAGGCAAAAGCGTTAGAAAAGGGAATTGTCACAAGTGATGAACTTATCAACATGTCTGAGAAGGAGATAATCGAACTTATTTTCTTACCTGGCTTTTCTACTGCTAATGTAGTAGATGATGTTGCCGGCAGAGGAGTTGGGATGGATGTTGTCAAGAAGAATATTACAGAACTCAAAGGTGAGATAAAGGTTGAGACACAAAAAGATAAGGGCACAAGCTTTTTGATAGTTATTCCACTCACTGTTGCTATAGTTAAGACATTGCTGGTGTTAGCGGGGGAAAGGTTGTATCTTTTGCCGCTTGAAAAGGTGGTTGAGACGGTGAAGATCAATAAGAACTCAATAAAGTCTATCACAGGTAAAAAAGTATGCAGTATAAAAGATGAGATAGTACCATTCTTTAGTCTTCAGGAGATACTTGGAAGTACACAGAATGAAGATAATAAAAACTATTATTTTGGGATAATAGTTAGATACAACAATAGCAAAGTAGGGATAATAGTGGATAGGCTTATGGGTGAGTATGATGTTGTTGTAAAACCTTTAGACCAATTTGTTGGAAACATAAAAGGGATAGTTGGTTCAACAATCTTAGGTGATGGTAAGGTTGTCTTGTTGCTTGAGCCTGAGCAATTAATTGAAAGAATTATCCAAAAAGCTGAACAATAAAAAGGGAGTGGAAAATGACGGATGAATTCGGTTAAAGAACTGCTTGAAATGCTAAATTCGGATGATTACATAGTTCAAAAAGAGGCAATTGAGAATGCACCGAATTTTAAGGAGCCTGCAGTGATTGATAAATTGATAGAGCTTTTTATAAACACGAATAACAAAATGATAGAAGAACACATCACAGAGGCTCTGAAGCAGATAGGTGGAAGTTATACAGTTGAGAAGTTATTAAAGCTTTTAAATCATGACGAGGCAAGAGTGAGGGTTTTTGCGTTTGAGGTTTTGTGTAAGATAGGGCTTGATAATATAAAAGCTATAATGGCAGAGGCAGAAAATCCGGATAGGAATGTGAGGAAGTTTATAGTTGATATCTTAGGTGCTTTGAAAGACAAAGAAGCGACAGAGACTTTGTTGAAGAGGTTGTCTGACGATGATGTAAATGTTATCCAAGGTGCAATTGAAGCATTGGGTAATATTGGAGATGTTGATGCACTTAAAAAAGTAATAGAATTTTTGCCATCAGCTCATTTGTGGATACAATGGACAATAATTGAGAGCATAAAAAGGGTAAACAATAGCCAGTTGATTTCGCAAGTTTTGACTCTCCCATGGGAGATTGAGGATATCATGTTTGATAGCATATTTGATATGGTAAAGGATAATGGGACTGTTGAGAATATAGAGGATGCAGTAAGGTTATATTTAAAACTTTCCACACAGTTAAGAATAAAAGTGTTAGATACAATATACTCCATCTATTTAAGATCTGACAAAAATAAGCTTGAGGAGATTTTTGAAAATAGTAAGCTTTTTGACGAAATAAAAGGTATCTTAATATATGGAGCTGATGATCAAAAGTATCAAATTTTTAAGTATCTTGGGGATGTAGAGGATAAGGATTTTGTAAGCTTTGTAAAGAGCAAAGTCTTTGATGAAAGTGTTGTGATGAGTGCAATAAAGCTCTATTATACGGCAAGTGCTTTGAGAAAGAGAGAGTTGATAAAAGTGTTCAAGTATTTTAATAGGTCAAAATTAGTTGAGTACATTAGAGAGATTTTTAAAGGTGATGATAACATATTAAAACTCAGTGCTTTGAAGATCATGAGGCAGAATGCTGTGAGGGAGGCAGCAGATATGTTACCTGAAATGATGAAAGAAGAAGAACTTTTGCCTGAGGTATTAAAAGTTGCTATTGAACTTGATCTTAAAGAGTTGTTTGATCAAATCTATGAGGAGTATTTTAATGCGAAGGATGACAACACGAAACTTTTGATGCTTGAGTGCATGGTTGAACTGAGACCAGATGAGTCTAAGGTCATAGCCCTCATAAAAGATGAACTGGGAAATGAACTTTTGGATGACGCACATTTGCTCAAATTGTTACAACTGATAAGAAAGATTAACAACAAGGAAGCATTTAGAGCACAACTTGAGTACTTGGTAAATCATCCTAACATGGAGATTGCCATCGAAGCTCAAGACTTGCTGGTTAGCTAAGTCAAGGAAGAAGGAGGAAGACGATTGCTGACAGAGATTATCTTAAGTAATCAAGAGTGGAATGTTATAAGAGATTTTATATACAGATCAACTGGGCTGTACTTTTCAGATGATAAAAAAGGCTATATTCAAAAGAGATTAAAAATTGCAATGGATAATTTGGGTATAGCTGATTTTTGGGAGTATTTAAAAAGGATTGAGAGAGATAAAAATGCTTTCAACAAATTGTTAGAGTTGATTACAACAAATGAGACATACTTTTTCAGAGACCTGCCCCAGCTTGATATGTTTTCAAAGGATGTTTTGCCAGAGCTTTTGAATAGGAAGGCTGATAAAGGTGATTTTAGATTAAAGATTTGGAGTGCAGGGTGCTCAACCGGCGAAGAACCATATACAATTGCAATCATTTTAAAGGAAAGGCTTGAGTATTTTGATGATTGGGACATTGAGATATTGGGGACTGATATCTCAGAAAGAGTATTAAAGCTTGCTCAAGAGGCTGTGTACATGCCAAGGTCTTTAAAAGACGTGCCTGAATATCTTAAGCTAAAATATTTCGAGTATATTCCTGCAGAGAAGATGTACAAGCTCAAAGATGAGATAAAGAAATTGGTAACCTTTAGATACTTAAACCTATATGACGAGAGCAAGATGAGATTGATGAGGAACTATGATGTGATATTTTGCAGGAATGTTCTTATTTACTTTGATGAGGAGTCAAGGAAGAAGGTTGTAGAGTATTTTTACGATGCATTGAATCCTGGTGGTTATATCTTTTTGGGTCACTCTGAGAGCATATTGCGAATTACAAAAGCATTTGAGATTGTTTATTTTGACAATAATATTGCGTTTAGAAAGCCTATAAACTAAAAATTTATGGAGGGTAGGAAAAGATTATGCCAAAGATTTTAGTTGTTGATGATTCACCTGTTGTCAAGAAGATTGTTACGACAACCCTTATGAAAAAGGGGTTTGAGGTAAGAGAGGCTTTGGACGGTGTGGCTGCGTTAGAAATCTTACTAAATGAAAAGATTGATCTTGTTATTACAGACCTTAACATGCCGAAGATGGACGGTTTGCAGCTCACACGAGAGATAAGGAAAAATCCAATGTATAAGAGAATACCAATTATTATGCTAACAACAAATCCCTCAGAAGAACAAAAAGCGTTGGAGGCAGGTGCAAACCTTTACCTTAAAAAACCTGTGACCAGCGAAGAACTAATCTCACATGTACAGAAATTCTTAGGTGTTGAAGTAAAGAGTTAAAAAAGGTGGGATTGCAATGTCTGATCAGTTGTTCAGCAGCTCAGAACTTGAAGAACTCAAAAAAGAGTTTGTTGTTGAAACATACGAGCATCTTGAGAATACTCAAGATGCTCTTTTACAACTTGAAAAGGATCCACGCAATTACGAAACTCTAAACTTTATATTCAGGGAAATTCATTCAATAAAAGGTGGAGCAAACTTTTTGGGGTTACAAGACATAATTAATGTCTCTCATGAGATGGAAAGCATCTTAGACAAGATGCGAAATTATGAAATATACCCTTCAAGTGATATTATAAATGCTATTTTTGAAGGGATTGACATTATCCGAAAATTGGCGAGTGATGTAGAAAATAATAGACAAAGCAATATTGATTACTCTTTTTATATAGAACAGTTAAAGCAAATAAGCAGTTCAAATCAGTCGCCAAAAGCAAATAACCAACAAGAAACAGAAGATAATGTTGGTTTTCAAGTGTTGAATGAGGTTCAATTTATAGAAAATCGAAATATCACTGAGAAAGACAATGAATTTGCAAATCTTAGAGCCAATGAAAACGATGATAACATAGATGAAGATTCTTACTTAATGATTGTTTCGTTTGAATATGCAAGTGTTACCTACGGAATTGAGGTTGAATTTGTAAAAGAGATAGTAAGACCAACAGATATAACACCAATACCATTTGCAAATGACCATATTATGGGGTTGATGAACCTAAGAGGGGATGTTGTGACAATAGTTGATTTTGGTAAATTACTGGGGACTGAAAGAAGTGATGCGACTAATCACAAAGTTTTGATAGTTAGCGATAATGATTTGACATTTGGGCTTTATGTTGATAATGTAAAAGAGGTTGTGAGCGTATATCCTCAGGATTTAAAAGATACAAATGCTCATTCGTTTTCTTCAAGTGACGTTTTAAAAGGAATAGTAGAGAAGAATAGCGAGTTCATTCAGGTTATAGATATTAGTCAGTTGATAAAGAGAGCAAAAGATGATGTGGAGTTGGTATAAAAATGAACTGGTATATATTTGTGATTATTGTTTTATTGTTAATAGCAATTATAGAATGGATGCTGATAGCAAAAAAGTCTATTTATATAAAGAAAATAAGCGAATTTATAAAGACAGGGCAGCCCTCGGGTGTGGCCAATGATATTGTGAATGCATACAAAAGTAGAATTGATTTGATAGAACAACGTTTTAGTGAAGAAATCTCAAAGCTCAAGAACGAAAATGTCAATTTGAAAAATGAACTGGACAAAAAGAATGAAATTTTTTGCAATGAAAAAAGAGAGTTGTCGGAACAGCTTTCCAACATATTTAAATCAATAGGTGAGTTAACAGAAGCATTTAAAATTGTGATTGACGAGATAAATGATGTGTTGATCAAGAATTTAGAGAACATGAATCAGCGCTCTAATAAAATTGTGGATGATATTGAAAGAGGGAGGAAAAAGGTATCTGAATCAGTAGAGGATATAAGCCAGTTATTAAACAAGATACAAGATTTGTCAAAAGATGTTGCCAATCTTTCCACACATGCAGAGAGCATAAGCAGAATTACTCAAATTGTGAATGATATTGTAAAAGAGATTTCATTTATTTCATTGAATGCTCAGATTGAGGCAAATAAAATTAAAGATTCAATGGCATTCAGTTTATTAGCATCTGAGATGAGAAAACTTGCTGAAACTGGTAAGCAGACATTAAAAGAGATAAATAAGACCATATCGAGCATCGTAGCAGATATCGAAGCGAATAGGGAGCAAATTAGGAACTTTACTGATAAAATTGAGGATTTAGGAAATAGAACTCAATATATAACTTGTGAATTTGAGCTTGTTCAACAGCTTGTTCAGTCGGTATTGGATTATCAGAATGAACTTTCAGAGCAAATAAAACAACATTTTACAGGTATTCAAGAGATAGTTGGAGTATTGGGGAATATTTATCATGAGGGTACTAAGATTGTAGAGAATATATTATGCAAAGAAAACCGATAAACCTTTTTTAAGTGGGGTTAAATATGAGGAAAGTAACCTTTCTTATTGTAGATGACTCTAGTATATGGAGAAGGGTGATAAGAAGGTTTATTGAAGAAAAACTTAATGGCAAGATAATTGCAGAGGCTAAGGACGGAGTTGAGGCAATAGAGCTTTACAAAAGATTTAAGCCTGATATTGTTACAATGGATATTGAAATGCCCAATTTAGACGGGGTAAAAGCACTTGAAGAGATATTGAGATTTGACAAGAATGCGAAGGTAATTATGATAAGCTCAAAGGGTGATGAAGATACAGTAAGAAAAGCTCTTTTAATGGGAGCACAAGATTTTATAGTAAAAGACTTAGAAATTGAAAAATGGGAAAAAAGATTTGAAAAAATATTAGGGAAAATTAAGAAGGATAATATAAAAGGTAGGTTTATTTTTAGCATTGTAAATCATATTGCCAAGTTCAAAAAAGAATAACTTAATTGTAACCTACAGGTGAAGCTAAAATGGAAGTTGAAAGAAAAGAGAATAAAAAACTCCTTGGAGAGAAAGAAATAAGCGCACTTATTGAGGACATCAGAAAACATTTTAAGGTCTTAAATGATTACGTTGTTATCGTGTGGGACAGTGAGGGGACAATCTTAGAATTTAAAGAAAGTAATGAAGGTTTGCTGGGGTATTCAGCTGAACAACTGGAGGGGAAAAACTGGCTAAACGTTTTGATTGATTACAAGGAACGAGAAGAAATGGAATGGGTTTATAGAAAGTTAGTAAGTGGCGAACTGGTAAGATATTACGTAAACCCAATAAAAGATATAAATGGGGTTAAAAAGACTTTTTTATGGTACAATTTTAAACTGGAGAGCACAGAAGATGATAAACAAATCTTTTTCTCTATAGGTTTTTGTTTAGAATCTTTTGAAATGCTCAGCAGGAGAGTGGAGAGGTATAGAGAAAATCTTGGTATTCTAACTGCAGAAAGAGAAAATCTCAAATTTAAGATCTTAAAACAGGATTCGATCTTAAAACAGAAAGATGAGATGATAAAAGGGTATAAAGACAAAATTGAATTTTTAGCATTTTATGATGAACTTACAAAATTACCCAATAAAAATTCTCTTGTGCGATGGTTAAATTTAAGATTAACTCAACCAGAAAAATCGAATGCATATTTAATATTTCTCGAGGTGAGAAATTTAGAAAAATTAAATGTAATGTACGGATATGATCTGGTAGATCAACTGATAATACACATAAGTGAGAGAGTAAAAAATATAGTTGGAGATCACCGAGAAGTATTTAAAATAGGGTTTGATAAGTTTGCAATAATTTACAAGACAAACAATATATCTGAGTTTATTGATTATTTAATGTCAAAGCTTTCACCTCCATACAATGTGAATGGTAGCTTAATAAAGGTAAATTTCAACATTGGTGCTCATTCAATAGACGAGGGTGAAGAGTCATCTATGACTCTTATAAGGAAATGTGATTTGGCATTAATCAAAGCAAAAGAGAAGGGTTTGAATAAATATGAGATATTTAAACCTTCATTGGAAATTGAAACCTTAAAAGAGGGCATAATTGAGAAAGAAATTCGTAATGCTTTAGATTTAAACGAGTTTTTAGTATTTTACCAACCAATTGTGAGATTAGAAGATGGTAAGATTTCAGGTATGGAAGCTCTTTTAAGATGGCATTATTTAAAATCAGTGTTTATTTCTCCATTAGAATTCATTCCAGTAGCTGAAAAATGTGGTTTGATTATAGAGTTAGGAGATATCGTATTAAAAGATTCAATAAAATTAGCAAAATTACTAAACAAATACCGAAATGAATTTGTGATTTCTTTAAATATCTCACCAGTGCAGTTTAGTGAGAGCGAATTCACTAAGAGAATTGTCCAGATGATAGAAGATGAAAAATTAGACAATGTTAGACTGCAGTTCGAAATAACAGAAAAATTGGCTGTAGAAAATATTGATTATACAATTGAAGTAATAAAGATGCTTGAAAAGTATAACATAATATTTGTGTTAGATGACTTTGGGGTTGATTATTCGTCTTTAAACTATTTAAGGAAGCTACCAGTAAAAGGAGTAAAGATTGACAAATCTTTTGTAGAAGATATAAAAACAGATGAGACATATTTTATAGTTGAAACAATAGTAAAACTTTGCAAGAAATTGAATTTGAAAGTTACTGTAGAAGGGATTGAAACTGCAGAGCAATACGAGATTGTAAAAGAACTTGGTTGTGACTATGTACAAGGGTATTTTGTAAGTAAGCCCTTACCAATAAATGAGTTGTTAGATATCATTGAAAAATATAACAACAAAAAAATAGATAAACTTTCTGGAATATGTTAGGGTATTTTGTTTATACAACACTTGAAAAAATAAAAAGTGTTGTATAATGTTATATAATAATGTTATGAGTTAGGATTTTAATTTATTTATCCATTCAAATTCAAAAAAAAAATAACGGCTTTATAATTAAGCGTACTCATCAAAAGAGCAGGCAGAGGCAATTGCACAAATTACGCAGGGTATAAATGAGGTAGCGAAGTTGACAGAGTCAACGTCAGCTAACTCAGAGGAGACAGCAGCGGCAAGCGAAGAGCTATTTAACCAAGCAGAGAGTTTGCAACGCTTGATAGAGAGATTTAAGACAAAAGATGCACAAGCCTCTGCAAATAACGATGTTTCAAACTCTAAAGATGATAAGGAAATGGAATAAAGATCACATATAATTTTGTATAAAGCACAAGAACCTCCATCTTGGAATTTCAAGCTTTTTTCCAAGGTGGAGGTTTTTGCTAATAAATTACCTTTTCAATAAATAAGTTCAAGTGTTCCATTAAATTTATATATTCTGCTAATGCTAATAAAAAATTTTCCTACAAACTGTTGACACTATCACTGGTCAAAATACGATTTACAACAATGACTATTTTATGTTACAATAAAAATAGCTAAGCTTTAAAATGAGGTGATAGCTATGATTGTGAATGCAACAGAATTTAAAATGAGAGTAGGAAAATATTTAAAACTTGCTGAGAAAGAGGAGATTATTATTACAAAGAATGGAAAGCAAGTTGCTAAACTTACACCGATTAGAAAGAGTGATACCTCTGCTGTAGATTTTTTATATGGTTTGCTGGAGAATTATGGTAATAGAGAGATAGATGTAAAACAAATAAGAAATGAGAGGCTAAAAAAATATGAAGGTGTTAATTGACACTAATATTATCTTGGATGTTTTATTAAAAAGAGCACCATTTGCCACTGATTCGTATACAGTGTTAAAATACTGTGAGCAAAGCGTTGTGGAAGGGTATATTGCTTCTTTTGCTGTTACAGATATTTATTATTTTATCTCCAAGAATTTAGGGACTGAAAAAGCACGTCAAGGAATTGAAGCATTACTTAGCATAGTAAAGCTTGTTGGTATAAGTAAAAAAGATGTAGAAGATGCTTTAAGAAATCCAGCTATAAATGATTTAGAGGATGCTTTACAACTTCAATGTGCAAAAAAAATCAAGGCAGAGTGGTTAATAACAAGAGACGATAAGTTAAAAAAGCTTGTATCAAGAGCGATAACTCCTTTTGATTTTGTTCACAAGATTTTCAAACCATAAACAAGTTCTTTAGGTGACAATTGTAACACAGATCTCTTTGCAAAAGTGGCAAGGGAGTGATAAAGGAATATAAAAAATGCAGAGAAAGGCCATGTAGCAAGAATGGTCTTTTTTTTATTTGTCAAAACTATTGACAAAAATAGCTTTAAGATGTTATTATATAATAAAACCGAGTATACTAGTCGGAATTGGAGAGATAAAAATGTTTAGGTTGTCGACCAAAGGAAGATATGGTGTCAGGGCTATGTTTGACTTAGCGCTACATTATGATGAAGGGCTTGTGTCGCTTAAAAACATTGCTGAGCGCCAAGAAATCTCTGAACACTATTTAGAACAGCTAATTGCAACTTTAAAAAAAGCCGGGCTTGTAAAGAGTATAAGAGGTGCTCAAGGTGGGTATATGTTATCTCAGGAGCCTTCTAAAATCACCATTGGAGATATTTTAAGAGCATTAGAAGGTTCATTATCACCTGCTGAGTGTATTGATGACTCTCAGAAGGTTGATTGCCCACGTTCAGATTATTGTGTTACTAAAAAAGTTTGGGAAAAGGTAAAAGAAGTGATCGAAAGTGTTGTAGATTCAATAACCTTGCAAGATTTGGTTGATGATTATAAAAAGATGACAGCAGATGAGTCTTATATGTTTTATATTTAAAAAAAGGGTATAATAGATATAGAAACCCCACTATAAAGATAAAAATAATAGGAGATGATATAAATGCAAGAAAGAATCATATACTTTGATCATGCAGCTACAACCCCGCTAAAAAAAGAAGTTTTAGATGAGATGATGCCGTACTTGACAGAGCAGTATGGCAATCCATCAACCATCTACAAACTTGGCAGAGAGGCAAAGAAGGCCATTGAGCTCGCAAGAGAAAGGGTTGCTAAGGCTCTAAATGCAGAGGTGCAAGAGATATTTTTCACCTCTGGCGGAACAGAGTCAAATAACTGGGCATTAAAAGGTGTAGCCTTTGCAAATAAAGATAAAGGTAAGCATATTATAACAACAACCATTGAGCACCATGCAGTTTTGCATCCACTAAAATATCTTGAGGGTTTAGGGTTTGAAGTAACATATGTTCCTGTTGAGCCAAATGGTATTGTTGACCCTCAGAAGATAAAAGAGGCAATAAGAAATGACACTATTTTGATTTCTGTCATGCTTGCAAATAACGAAATTGGGACAATCCAGCCTGTCAAAGAGATAGCAAAGATAGCAAAGGAAAAAGGAATAATCATTCATACAGATGCTGTTCAAGCAGTTGGTCAAATTCCTGTTGACGTTAAGGATTTGGGTGTTGATCTGCTATCACTTTCTGCCCACAAATTCTATGGACCAAAAGGGGTTGGAGCACTTTATATCAAAAAAGGGACAAAAATTCACCCATTTTCGCATGGAGGAGCACAGGAAAGAAACAGACGTGCAGGAACAGAGAATGTTGCTGGAATTGTTGGGCTTGGAAAGGCGATAGAGCTTGCAACTCAGAATCTTTCTGAGTATGCTGCAAAACTTCAAAAGCTAAGAGATAAGCTCATTGACGGGGTTCTGAGCAAGATTGATTATGTTCGTCTAAATGGTGATAGATACAACAGGCTTCCAAACAATGCTAATTTCTCATTTGAATTTATCGAAGGAGAGAGTTTGCTTTTGATGCTTGATATGAAAGGGATTGCAGCATCAAGCGGTTCTGCTTGCACATCGGGGTCTTTAGACCCATCACATGTGCTATTGGCAATAGGGCTTGAGCATGAGGTAGCGCATGGTTCATTGAGAATAACCTTAGGTGAGGACAATACAGAAGAAGATATAGATTATCTTTTAGAGGTCCTGCCAGATATTGTATCAAGGCTCAGAGAAATGAGTCCACTTTATGAAAAGGTAAAAAAAGGGGGTAATTAAAGATGTATAGTGAAAAGGTTTTGGACCATTTTATGAATCCTCGAAATGTTGGAGAGATTGAAGATGCAAACGGTGTTGCTCAAGTGGGCAATCCCAAATGCGGAGATATAATGAAGATGTATCTTAAGATAGAAAATGGTATAATAGTTGATGCAAAGTTTAAAACATTTGGCTGCGGTGCTGCTGTTGCAACAAGTTCAATGGCTACAGAGATGGTGAAAGGAAAGACAATAGAAGAAGCTCTGCAGATTACTAACAAAGCTGTTGCACAAGCTTTAGACGGTCTTCCAGCAAACAAGCTCCACTGTTCGGTTTTAGCCGAAGAGGCAATTAAAGCCGCAATTGAAGACTATCTTAGCAAGCAAAAAAGCAAAAATACAAACTAAACTTACTTTA
>Ga0207430_10233_pt1 | contig 18026 bp, 19 predicted proteins | sample YelNatsi3bottle8_FD_187544 | JGI IMG/M metagenome (GOLD analysis project Ga0207430, IMG submission 187544) | Hot spring thermophilic microbial communities from Obsidian Pool, Yellowstone National Park, USA - site 3 bottle 8 (SPAdes) (version 2) | ecosystem: Environmental > Aquatic > Thermal...
GCATGCGCCCCAGTAGCTTTATGCGGTATTAGCAGGCCTTTCGACCTGTTATCCCCCTCCTTGGGGTAGGTTACCCACGTGTTACTCACCCGTCCGCCGCTAAGAGGCTCGGAGTAAACCCCCTCGCTTCTCCGCTCGACTTGCATGTGTTAGGCACGCCGCCAGCGTTCGTCCTGAGCCAGGATCAAACTCTTATGTTTAAATCCTAACTCCTATTTATATACTGGTCGCTTCGCCACTGTTCAGTTTTCAAAGGTCATTCACCGTCGCCCTCGCGACGACATGTTATATATTAGCACGGTTTGTTTGTATATTCATATGCATAAAAATCGATTGTTAGAGTTTATGTTTAATTTTCTTTGTTTTTCTTAATTAATCTTTAAAATTCTACTAAAGATATACCAGGTTTAGTTGATATGTTAACCAGTATTTATGTTTTCCACATTTCAATATTTTATTCATAATTTTTAAGGCTTACTATTTTTCTTCCTCTTTTAAATTCAATATCTATTATATCCTTTTTGTATAAATCATCTATTAATAATTCAATAAACTTCTCGGGCTGATTTATTTTAACTTGTTTTCTGCTCCAAAACACCTTCCCCTTAACGTCTTTTATAATTTTTTGAAGCTCTATAACGTCAGCTTTTTTGTTTTTATTTAAATAATCAATTATTTTCCTCCTTGACTTTATATAAAGAACATTTAAAAGTTCTCTAGAAAGCTGAGCATCCTTTAGATAACCTATATATGTAAGAATCATAGTTATTATTGCAACTAAAAATACATATAATAAATACTTTACCACAATAATTCCCCTTTCTTAAAAATTAGGCGGCAAAATGCCGCCCTTTTATTCACTTAAAGTTTTATCTTTTAAAATAGTTGTTTTGCCTGCCTTATCCACATAAATCCATAAAGTCCATGCAACTAAAAGGAATAAAATTAAAGCTCCCCACTGTCCTATAGGCATATTCTTTAATGCTAAATCAATATTAGCATATGCAAACACTGCAAGAATTACTCCCATAAGGCCTTCCCCTGCTATAAGTCCTGATGAATATAAAACTCCAACCTCTACTTTTTCCTTTAAAACATCTTCTCTTTTTTCTTTTTTATCAACGATTCCCCTTATAATTCCACCAACCATAATTGGTGTTGAAAGATGAATTGGAAGATAAAGTCCTATTGCAACTGGAAGAGCTGGTATTCCAAGAAGTTCAAGCATTACTGATGTTGCAACTCCCATAAATACTAAATTCCATGGCAAGTTACCATTCATAATACCTTCTATAACAAGCTTCATTAAAGTAGCTTGAGGTGCACCAAGCTCTTTAGAGCCAAACGTATATGCCTTATTAAGCATAATCAATATAAATCCTATTACTATTGATGAAGCAAGAACACCTATTATTTCTCCTACCTGTTGCTTCCATGGAGTTGCTCCAACAAGATATCCTGTTTTTAAATCCTGTGAGGTATCCCCTGCAATTGCTGCCGCCGTACAAATCACCGCACCAATTATTAAAGCTGCTATCATTCCAGTTTTTCCTGAATAACCTGCAGATTTTAATATAACTGTTGTAATCAATAGTGTAGCAATTGTCATACCTGAAACTGGGTTAGATGAACTTCCAACAAGTCCAACTATTCTTGATGAAACTGTTACAAAGAAAAATCCAAATATAGCAATTAAAATTGCTCCTAAAACTCCCACAGGAATTTGTGGTAAAACTGCCATTAATACAATAAGAACAACAACGCCACCAATTATCCATTTAACATTAAGATCACTATCTACCCTTTCTATCTTTCCTTCAGCCTTTACTCCAAAACCTTTTATAGCATCTTTAAAGGAGTTAATTATTGTTGGTAAAGCTTTAATTAAGCTTATTATTCCACCAGTTGCAACTGCACCTGCACCAATGTATCTTATATATTTATTCCAAATCCCCCAATAACCAAGCTCTGAAATTGGAACTGTTGCTGGAAAAATCGGATCTTTAATGTAATGTCCAAAGAATGTTATAATTGGAATAAATGCAAGCCATGCAAGAATTGCTCCGCCAAGCATGTAAGCAGAAATTCTAGGACCTACTATAAATCCAACTCCAAGTAAAGCTGGATAAACATCTGCCCCAATTGCAGCACCTTCATATCCTTTAATCTCCCATTCTATTTCTGTAGGAAACAATTTTAAGCCATCTCCTAAAAATTTATAAACAAGTCCTACAAGTCCACCCATAAAAATGTATTTTGCTCCTGTTCCACCTTCTTCTCCTGCAACTAAAACTTCAGCACATGCTATTCCCTCTGGATATGGTAACTTTCCATGTTCCTTTACTATCAAATATCTTCTTATTGGAATCATAAAAAGAACTCCAAGAGCACCACCAACAAAGGTTATAATTCCCATCAAAAGGGCATCTGGATTTTCTCCCCACAAAAACAAAGCAGGAAGTGTAAAGATAGCACCTGCAGCTAAAGATTCACCTGCTGAAGCAATGGTTTGAACCATATTGTTTTCAAGAATTGACTTTCTTTTTAAAACAACCCTTACTATAGCCATAGAAATTACTGCCGCAGGAATTGATGCTGAAATTGTCATACCAACTTTAAGTCCAAGATATGCATTGGCAGCTCCAAATATTATAGATAAAATAACACCAAGAAAAATAGATAACGCTGTAAACTCCGGCATAACCTTTTCTGATGGAACATAAGGAACATACTTTTGTCCTTCCTTAAGGCCATAGGCACCATCAGGAAGCCCCTTCTTTTTCATAAAACCCCTCCCATAATTTTATTTTCTAGTTAATTATATTTTTGTTTAAGCAATTTATTTCCTGCTTATTTTTCAAAAATTTAATAATTTTCTTGAATTTTAAAATAAAAAAGCTTCGGGCTTTCGCCCGAAGCTTATTACTTAACTCCTGCAAGATACAAAAGTCTTTCCCATCTTCTGTCTACTTCTTCTTGTATCTTTTGAACTATATGTTCATTTTCTGGTTTTAACAGATGTTTAAATCTTCCTTGTGCTTTTAGCCACTCTGTTATTGGTTTCTTTTCCTTTGGTATATAGTTTATCTTGTAAACTCCGTTTTCAACTTCATAAAGTGGCCAGAAGCAAGTTTCAACAGCAAGTTTTACAACTTCAAGTTCTGTTGCAGTATCTATTCTCCATCCTCTTGGACATGGAGTTAAAACATTCATAAACTTTGGTCCTTCTATGCTAAATGCTTTTTCTGCTTTATTATAAAGGTCAAACATATATGGAGTTCCAGGAATTACAGGAACAGTTTGAGCAACATATGGAAGGTGGTGTGCAACCATAATTTCAGTTAAATCTTTTCTAAATTGTTCTTTACCTGGCTTTACTTTTCCTGCTGGTGAAGTTGTAGTATCAGCTCCATATGGAGTTGCTGATGACCTTTGAATACCTGTATTCATGTATGCTCCATTGTCATAGCATACATAAAGCATGTCATGTCCTCTTTCCATAGCTCCAGAAAGAGATTGTAAACCTATATCGTATGTTCCACCGTCACCACCAAAAGCTATGAATTTATACTTTCCATCTATATGCCCTTTTCTTTTCATAGCTTTAAAAGCAGCTTCAGCACCGCTTATTGTAGCTGCAGCATTTTCAAAAGCTGTGTGTATCCAAGAATCCTTCCATGAAGTATATGGATAAAGACATGTTGAAACTTCAAGACATCCTGTAGCATTTGAAATAACCGCTCTTACATCATCATCTAAAGCCTTTAAAATCCAATTAACAACCATTGGCGCACCGCAACCTGCGCACATTCTATGTCCACCAGTAAGCCTTACCTTCTTCTTAGAAAGCTCCTTCAAATTTGGCATAAAGACACCTCCTATTCTCTTACCCCTAAGTAGTTGTAAACTTCATATTTTCCTGTTTCAATAGCATTGAATAGGTCAGCATAAACCTTTTCAATTTGAGCTGTTGTAACGTCTCTTCCGCCAAGACCATATATGTAATTTATAACTATCTTTCCATCTACTCTACCATACATAGCGCTTCTAACTTCAGCAAATAATGGACCTCCTGCTGCTGAGAAGCTATCAGCCTTATCCATTACAGCAACAGCCTTAACGTTTCTTAAAGCATCAGCAAGCTCTTCAGCTGGGAATGGTCTAAATACTCTAATCTTTATAAGACCTACCTTTTTGCCTTGTGCCCTTAAAGTATCAACAACGTGCTTTGCTGTTCCTGCTGTTGAGTTAATAACTACAATTGCAACTTCTGCATCTTCCATCTTATATTCTTCAAAGAATCCATACTTTCTTCCTGTTAACTTTTCATATTCTGCAGCAACTTCAAGTATTACCTTCTTTGCATTTTTCATAGCTTCTGCTTGAAGTCTTTTGTGTTCAAAATAGTGATTTGGAAGATCTAGTGGTCCCATTGACACTGGATCTTGGCCAAGTAATGCAAATGGAGCTATTCTCTTTTCTCCAACAAATTTTTTAACATCTTCATCATCAAGCATTTCAAGATTTTCTACAGCATGGCTTGTTATAAATCCATCGTAGCAAACCATAACAGGAAGTTGAACATCTTTGTGTTCTCCTATTTTAACAGCTTGAATTAGGTTATCATATGCTTCCTGTGCTGATTCACTGTAAAGCTGAATCCATCCTGAATCTCTTGCACCCATAGTATCTGAATGATCGTTATGTATATTAATTGGTCCTGATAATGCTCTGTTTGTTACTGCAAGAACCATTGGAAGTCTCATTGAAGCACCAACATAAAGCATTTCCCACATAAGTGCAAGTCCTGCTGATGCTGTTGCAGTCATAACTCTTCCACCTGCTGCAGCAGCACCAATGCATGCTGACATAGCACTATGTTCTGATTCAACAGCTACGAATTCTGTATCAACTTCACCATTTGCAACAAATTGTGAGAAGTATTGTGGAACTTCTGTTGATGGTGTTATAGGGAAAGCAGCAACAACATCTGGATTAATTTGTTTCATACCAAATGCCACTGCTTCATTACCGCTTAAACTAACTCTCTTTGCCATTTTCCTTCCTCCCCTCATTATTCTTCTGGAACAAAATCAAGAGCTCCAAACTTGCATTGCTTTGTACAAACTCCGCATCCCTTGCAATGATCATAGTCAAATCCCTTTATTTTTCCATCTTCTACAAGTATTGAATTATCAGGACATACTACCCAGCAAAGTAAGCAGTGTTTACATTTATCTTCATACCATACAGGTCTCATTGCTCTCCAGTCACCAGTTTTAAAATCTTCAGCATTACCAGCATCTAATATAACTCCACCTGGTGTAGTTTCTCTCCAAGTAGTTTCATTTGTTATATTCATCTTTCTATTATTCATTTCCCTTCACCTCCTCAAGAGCTCTCTTTACAGCTTCCATATTCTTTGGAACAACATGTGGCTTGTTTGCAAATTTATGCTTAAATGAATCTTCTATGCTGCTTAAGAACACATCAACTGGAACTACTCCAGTTATTTTTACAACAGCAGCAAGCATTGGAGTATTTGGGAAATATGCTCCTAAAGTTTCTTCTGATATTTTTCTTGCATCAATAGTGTAAACTCTTCCGTTGAAGTTTAATTCTTTTTTAATTTCTTCTGGTGATTTTGAAGTATTTACTATAACTGCTCCACCTTCTTTTAATCCAGCTGTAACAGGAACGGATTTAATAAGAGTTTCGTCAACAACTACAACGTAATCTGGTTCATAAATATTGCTGTGAATTGTTATTGGCTCATCGCTTATTCTGTTATATGCAGTTATTGGAGCACCCATTCTTTCTGGACCATATTCTGGGAATCCTTGAACATACTTTCCTGTATTAAAAGCAACCTCTGCAAGAAGTAATGAAGCTGTCTTAGCACCTTGTCCTCCGCGGCCATGCCAACGGATTTCAACAAGCTTACCCATTTTATTTCCTCCCTTCAATTTAAAAAATATAACAATAATAATTGTTAACAATAACAAGAAATTTTAAACTAGAAAAGCAAAACAATTTTAAATAAAACACCCTATTAAGTACGATTGTAACAGACCTAATTTTTAAAGTCAATGACAGAGAAATTATTAATTGTCTATTTTTTCCTTGTATAGGAATTTTTTTACCTATAAACAGTTTACCACAACTGCAAAAAAATAAAAATAGGGCTTAAAAATTTTTTGCCCTATAATGGGTAAATTACATACTTAATTAATAAGATTAATGCTAATCCCGGAAGGCCTAAAACTCCCATAAAAAAGGAAGTAATCAAGTTCAAGGGTATAGAAAAACCAAAAGAATTTAAAACTAGATTTAAAATAAATATAAATACTCCTCCAATAGCGGTTTTTAGTATCAACCTAAAAATTAAAAGATTTTTTAATTTCATAGAGATAATTAAAACAAATAAAAAAGCAATTACTATTAAGTAATAAAACATACTGCTATCAAAATTTAAACTCATAAATATCCCCCCTAAAACATTTATACTAAAAAAAAACAAACTTATTCCCTTAACTTTTTTAAAATATATGCTATTCTTTTTTGAAGAGCCTTTTCTGCATATATAGCATATTCTATAAGATCAGGATCATCTACGTAATTTATGTAATTTCTCACAAATTCAAGCTCTAAAACTGCTTCTTTAAATTGTTCTTTAAGTAAATCCTTTTCGTTGTTTTTATTCTTAAGCTCCCTTAAAGAACTTAATTTTTTGGTAAGATTTAGATTAAATTCCATTGTATGCACCTCCTTTTTTTAAATATTATTCCCAAAATTTCACATAAAAAAACCTTCTTTTGGTTAAACCAAAAGAAGGTTTTTAAAACACTTTTTAATTTTTAAACAAATTATTTACAAAATACTTTCCAAACCAAGATGCGCTTTGAACTTGGAGGACAAATGCCAATGTAACAATAAGTGCAGCCTTAGCTCCAAAATTTGATGCCGCAATTCCAAGAGCTAAAGATAAATTACGCATAACTGTGCTATAAACTAATGCTATAGCATCCTCTTTATTTAAAAATATTTTTCCTAAAACTACACTTATTGTATAATTTATTAAATAAAATACAATAAGAACAAGTAATGCCCACAAAATTAAATTTGGCTTTGATATTATAACCTTTGCTTTCATTCCAATGCTTATAAACACTATACCAAGAAGAAACCATATGCTTATAGCTGGAAGTATAGGCTTTATTTTTTTATCATATTCCTCTTTTGAATATTTTTTAGTAATTATCCTATAGGTCAAATCCCCTAAAATTAATGGTATTATAACAACCTGAATGATTGTAATAAAAGTCTTTACGATATCAATAGGAATATACTGGCCAACCATTACAAATAAATACCAAGGTGCAACTAAAGAGCCAACAAATAAGCTAAGGGCAGTTATTTTTACAGCTGCTGATACATTTCCCTTGTTTATCATGGTCCAAGAGATTGTCATTCCACTTGTTGGAAGAAGCGATGCTATTGCAAGTCCAGCAAACATATCCATGTTATTTTTAAACAATGTAATTCCTATTATATATGCAACAACAGGTATAATTAAAAAATTAATGATTAAAGACAATAAAACTAATTTTAAATGAGATAAATCAAAGGCGCTTTTATAGTTAAATCCAATCATTGTAGGGTAAATCATAAATATAGTAAATATTAAAATATAGTTTTTCATAAAATTCAAATCAAATTTCAACCCAATTAAAAATCCTAGCAATAAGGCTAAAGGAATAACCTTAACAAGATTTTTAGATGGATAATAAAAAATCTTTTTGAACACGCAAATCCCTCCCTTCGACATATTCATTATATTTAATTCATAAAGCTAAACACAAATACCGATATAGGGTATATAAATCCGTTACTAGCAATTTTCTCTTTCTATCTCACTTATTTTCATTTAATCTTTAATTTTGGCATATGCTAATAAATATAACTTTACACTATGATATAGATTCTATCCAATCTAATAGGAATTATTAATGTTTATTATTCAAACAGATATGTTAACGTCTTAAAATTTATAGATTGACTTGATTATCCATGTCTTAATCTCATAAAATCCCTTAAAAATCATCAAAGGTGAACATATTAATATTTAAAAATGTTAAAGGGGTGTAGTTCATTCTACACCCCTTTAGTTTGCTGCATTACGTTATAAATTTAATAAAATGAAACAACAAAACAAACTCTTCCTTTTAACAAAAACCCTTCCCTCCCTCATAGGGACGATATAAACTTATAGCTGAAATAGAAACGATAGATGATGATTTATGTTTCCCTCCCTCATAGGGACGATATAAACGGTGAAAGATTTTGCGAACGGCATACAGTTTAGAATTAGTTTCCCTCCCTCATAGGGACGATATAAACAAAGTTCCTTGAAAAACTTAATAAAAAAATTTAAAAGTTTCCCTCCCTCATAGGGACGATATAAACAAACAAGCTAATAGCTCCCTATAGATTTGAAATCGAGTTTCCCTCCCTCATAGGGACGATATAAACTTATGCATACTTGAACAATAAACCTGTTATAACATTGTTTCCCTCCCTCATAGGGACGATATAAACCCTAAATTTTAAAAATTTAAAAATATAGATATTTGCTTATGTCTAAGCCCTTTAAGAATTTTTAAAATATAATAATTTTGCAGCGAAGTTGCGGTTGTGTATTTGGAAAATTATTCAAATATATAATGATGTAAGTTATTTCAAGGATTAATCAGGGATTATTTTAAAATTAGGTTTGCTGCAAATATAACTCTTTAATATTATTTTAACATAAAAAATTTATTCTTTAAATAAGTTCTATAATAAACGTTGGCCATAACCCCAGCATATTTTTTTACAAAAAAATATGCACCCGTTTTAGATGCCTGGTAAAATTAAATTAACCACAAAAATCTTACCTGAAAGGAGGCATCCAACAAGTGCACACTGATAATTTTACAAAAATTTACTTGGTTTTAATGCCATAAATTTTTTAGAACATATTCTCCCACATTCAACTTATTCTTCAAATATTACTATAAATTGATAAAGAACAGGCATATTCTAATCAAATACCTTGCCCAACAATTGAGAAAGAATCTAAATTAATTACGAAACAGCAAAAGTAAAATTAAGTAATTATATTAAATCTATTATGTATTTAGACTGATTATTTTTTCCCTAATGCCATATCTATCGCATCTTGTATGTTGCTATTATTATATACAGGGAAAAACCTTATAAAATCTGTTTTATATTTAATAAAATTATCATTATCTTTTTTCCAACCTCTAACAACCTCATATCCCGTATCTAAAGCTATTTGTCTTATCTCAGCTCGTCCAAATCCAGCACCAAAAGGTAAGGCAAATATTTCTGTGGCTTGTCCTAACTTAGTTTCAATTTCTTTTTTAGACACTTCAAATTCTTTTCTTAATCTTGCAATCCATTCTTCATATGATTCATTTTCGTTTTTATCAAGACTAGTATGTGTGTGTCCATGTGAACCTATTTCAAATAATTTTTTCCCATCACTATTTACATAATCACTAATTTCTTTTATTTGAGTCCATGATGCAAAACTATCACCTGGATTACTTGCACGATATGATGTAATAAAAAAAGTCGCTGGCAAATTATTTTTCTTTAAAATCGGAAAAGCATATAAATAATCTGAAATATACCCATCATCAAATTGGATAATTATATGTGGTCCATTTAGTTTTTCACCTTTTTTTAATTTTTCAATGACATACCTATAATTAACAACATTTATGCCACTACTTTTTATTAAATTAATATCTTTTTCAAAATCGCTTAATAATCTATAGAATTGCCATGGACTATTATTATCACTGCTAATTTTAATTAAATGATAAGTTAATAAAACTGTATATCCTGTTGCATTTTCTGAACTATTAGATTTATTATAACTATTATTATTATGAATATTATTTTCATTTGTTTTGTTTTGTATTAATTGACTTAAACTATCAGTTGATATATATCCAATTTTGGTTTTATATTTTACTTTATAAAATCTGTTATTTATTTTTTTTATTAAAAAAACTTGTTGATTCTTCGGTATAACAGTAATTATATTTTTCTTTTTATTATAATTCTTTGTTGCAGTTTTTGTTAAATAAGTTGCTTTATTTGTATAATATATACTAGTTTTAGCTAATACTTTTAGTTGTCCTAAAAAGCAACACAAAATTATTGTAAGTAAAAAACTTATTCTTATTCTCTTTTCTTTCATTCTTATACCCCTTTCATTCTTATACCCCCATCTTTTTTATGTTTTTAAGCTCTTATGAGCATATTTTGTTCTACTTTTATTACTTTACACTATCAAATTTAATACAGTTTCCCTCCCTCATAGGGACGATATAAACTTGAAACTGATGGGAATATCTGACAGCAAAGCTTGTTTCCCTCCCTCATAGGGACGATATAAACAAGAAAACCTGTGACAACAAGTATTAATCCTGAACTTGTTTCCCTCCCTCATAGGGACGATATAAACAAAAATATTTATCAACATTCAAATCCATCAAAAGCAGGTTTCCCTCCCTCATAGGGACGATATAAACACAAGCCTAATGCACTATTCACAATTTCCTCATAGTTGTTTCCCTCCCTCATAGGGACGATATAAACTGTATTTGAGTGTGGCATTCTCGACAAACATATATAGTTTCCCTCCCTCATAGGGACGATATAAACCTGCAGCAACCTTTGCAACTGTGAAAAGATCATTTTGGTTTCCCTCCCTCATAGGGACGATATAAACCCTAAATTTTAAAAATTTAAAAATATAGATATTTGCTTATGTCTAAGCCCTTTAAGAATTTTTAAAATATAATAATTTTGCAGCGAAGTTGCAGTTGTGTATTTGGAAAATTATTCAAATATATAATGATGTAAGTTATTTCAAGGATTAATCAGGGATTATTTTAAAATTAGGTTTGCTGCAAATATAACTTTTTAATATTATTTTAACATAAAAAATTTATTCTTTAAATAGGTTCTATAATAAACGTTGGCCATAACCCCAGCATATTTTTTTACAAAAAAATATGCACCCGTTTTAGATGCCTGGTAAAATTAAATTAACCACAAAAAATCCTACCTAAAAGGAAACATTCAACAAGTGCACACTAATAATTTTATCAACTATAATTCTCCATCACTTAAATCCTAAAAACTCAATACCCTAACCCCCTATTCTCCTATTCTCCTAAAATTATACTAAAAGGAAGAGCCTTAAATTTACTCTTCCCTTTTGAACGACTTTATTTTCTTTTGAAGGAATTTAATTGGAATTGAAAAAGTTTTTTGAGGAAGACACAAAGAACAGTATTTTATAATTCCCTTCTTCCTTCTAAAGCTTTGCTTAAAGTTACTTCGTCAGCATATTCTAAGTCTCCACCAACCGGAATTCCATGGGCTATTCTTGTAACCTTTATCCCTAAAGGTTTTAAAAGCCTTGCTATATACATAGCCGTTGCTTCACCTTCAACATTGGGGTTTGTTGCAAGAATTACCTCTTTAACCTCTGGCGTTATTCTTTGTAAAAGTTCCTTTATTCTAATATCATCAGGCCCAACCCCTCCAAGAGGAGATATGGCGCCATGAAGCACATGATATATTCCAAAAAACTCCCTTGTTTTTTCCATGGCAACTACATCTTTTGGTTCTTCAACAACGCAAATTATACTTTTATCCCTTTCTTGGTTTTTACATATTAAACAAGGATCCGTATCTGTTAAATTACCACAAACCGAACAATACTTTATATTCTTTTTTACATCAAGCAAAGCCTTTGAAAAAGCTTCAACTTCCTTCTCATCCATGTTTAAAACATAAAAAGCAAGCCTTTGAGCTGTTTTAGGTCCAATTCCAGGAAATTTAGAAAACTCCTCTATAAGTTTTAAGAGGGATTGAGGATAAAAAAGCAAAAAAATCACCTCACATTAAAAAAGGCCCGGCATCTGTAAACCACCTGTAAGGTTTGCCATTTCATTTGTTATTGTTTCTTCTGCCTTATTTGCAGCCTCATTAACTGCAGCAATTATTAAATCTTGAAGCATTTCAATGTCCTCTGGATCTACAACTTCCTTTTTAATCTTTATTTCAACAAGCTGTTTTTTTCCATTAACTACAGCAGTTACGGCGCCTCCACCCGCAGAAGCTTCAAAAGTTCTTTGGGTTAACTTTTCTTGATATTCTTCAATTTGCTTTTGTACCTTTTGAACTTGCTTTAATAAATTATTAAGTCCGCCCCCCATTGGTGGCATTCCACCTTTAAACATATTAAACCCTCCTTAATTTACTCTATTCTATTATATGCTAAAACCAGATGTAAAAAATTATAACATGAATTTTACAAGCTTTGCAACTTATTCATCAACTACTTCCACTAAGTCTTCACCGAATATTTTTTTTGCCTTATCTATAACTTCTTCTATATCATTTTTTTGATTTTCAACCTCTATTTTTATTTTTACTGGCTTTTTAAGAACCTTAGAAAAAGCTTCAACTACAAACTTTTTGTTATCTCCCTCTTCAATTTTCCTCTTTGAAAAAGCGTATTTTTCTTCAAAAGTAATGGTTATTGTTCCATTTTTTACATCTGTTATATCCCCTAGATTAAGCAAAGAGGCAAGGGTCATTTTTTTATTAATCTTTAAATAATTTAAAACATCCTGCCATGCTATCCTAGCTTCATCTAGTGTAACATCAGTATTTATAATTTCTTCTTCCTCTTCAATTTTCTTTTCTTTTTCCAAATCCTTTTTCTCTTTAACAGCCTCTTTTATACTTATATTTCCCGACTTTATCATATCTTCAAGCCTGTTTAACCTATTTAAAATAACTTCAATGGAAGTATCATATTCTATCCTACAAAACTTAATAACAGCCATCTCAAGGGCAATTCTTGGCTGCATAAAGGTTTTTGCATCGTTTTCAGCCTCTATAAATATATTTATTCCCCTCATTATCTCTTCGCTTGAAATTTTTCCTGCCTGAACCTTTAGTTGATTTATATAATCGACCCCTGCATCTATTATTTCAAAGGGGTTCTTTGAAACCTTTATCATAAGAAGATTTCTAAGATGAGATATTATCTCTTCTATAAAATTATTCACATCTTTTCCTTCTAATAAAATATTTTCTACAAACTTAAGGGAATTTTGGACATCCTTTTCAATCATCATGTCCACAAGTTTAAATATACTATCCCTTGAGGTCAATCCTAGTATAGATATAACATCTTCATAATTAAGTTTCCCATCTATCATGGATATTAATTGATCAAGCAAAGACAAAGCATCTCTTAATGCCCCATCTGAGTAAAAAGAAATAAGATCCAAAACCTTTTCCTCTGCTTCAATGTTTAACTGGTTTAATATAAGCTTTAATCTCTCTTTAATATCGCTATTTTTTATTCTTTTAAAATTAAACCTTTGACATCTTGAAAGTATAGTTACAGGGACCTTTTGGGGATCTGTTGTAGCTAAAATAAATATGGCATATTCAGGAGGTTCCTCTAATGTCTTTAAAAGGGCATTAAAAGCATGAGTTGAAAGCATATGAACCTCATCTATTATATACACTTTATATTTAGCCTTTGAAGGCGGAATTGATACCGTATCAATTAAATCCCTTGCATTTTCTACCCTGTTATTAGAAGCTGCATCTATTTCAATAAAGTCAAGTAAAGTCCCTTTGTTTATCCCCTCACATATTTCACATCTATTACAGGGATTCCCATCAACAGGATCTAAACAATTTATTGCTTTTGCAAATATCCTAGCTGTTGAAGTTTTTCCTGTTCCCCTTGTTCCTGAAAACAAATAGGCATGGGCTATTCTTCCTGTTTTTATTTGATTTTTTAACGTTTTTACTATAGGTTCTTGGCCAACAACCTCATCAAAATTTTTAGGCCTCCATTCTCTATAAAGAGCAATTCTCATAAAATCAGCTCCTTTAAAAATTAAGCTGGTGACTTAGCACCAGCTTTTTGTCTATATACAAAAAAAGACCTGGAAAACCAGATCTTTAAGGCCGTGCACCTTGCCTCGATATAAACCTACAGGCGTTACCCTGGCAGTTAGCTCCAATCAGGCTACCCTATGGCACACAGAAGGGCCTGCTTACCGTTGCTTCCTTCCGGACCTGGCGGGGTTCACAGGTTTCTGTTGCATAGGACCCGATTATCAACACCACTTACCAGGGGCAGTCCCTACAGGCAGGTACCTCAGCAAGGAATTCGACCCTGCTATAGCGGATTGCAGGTACAGGGCACCGCTACCTCCCCGTCTAGCACGGCCATGGCGGAGAGAGCGGGATTCGAACCCGCGGAACCCCTTTGGGGGGTTCACACGATTTCCAGTCGTGCTCCTTCGACCACTCGGACATCTCTCCACGTTGCAATTATAAATTATACTACATTTGTTCTAAACATTCAATAACAATTTATGTATAAATTAATCATTTTGTGTAATTTCTTTAGTAATCTTTTCTTTTGCTTTTTTACACAATTCTTCTGCACTTTTTGCTTCTTTTGGATATTCACTTATTCCTATATACCATCTTCCAAAAAGCTTATCCTTTATTTTTTCTAAAACAACCCTTGCTCCTTCTTCTTTTGTAAAGGGAAGAACAATACAAAACGCTGAAGGCCCAAGCTCTAAAAGTGTATCAATTTTTCTTAAAATTTTTGATATATCTTCTACTATGTTTTTTATCTTTAAGTTATCTTGACTTTCTTTGCTTAAAATAATAAGGCTTAAACTGTAGTTTCCTCTGTTTGCCCTTTCAATTTCCTCCTGTAAGATCTCAATTAATCTATCATAATTTCCTTCTTTATTTTCATTAAGCAACTTCTTTATCCTTTTTAAAAGCTCATAAGTACTAAAAGGCTTATTTAAATAATCATTTGCTCCTTTTTCTATTGCTTTTTTTACCGTAGCTACTGTTGAATCTGATGACAAAATCATAATAGGAATATTTTTATAGGCTTTTAATTCATCTGAATTTCTCAAAAGGTCAATAAAACAAAGTCCATTATTATCCGGAAGATGAATATCTAAAATAATAAGATTAAATAATTTCCCTTTATTCTTTATAATGTTTATTCCTTCATCAAAAGTAGAAGCTGTATCAACTGAATATCCTTCCATTTCTAGTATTTCCTTTATTGTAACCTGTATCAAATTAGAATCATCCACAAGCAAAATATTTTTTTTAACAATATCAACAGCCATATCCATCCCCAACCTCAATTAATAAATAATCCGGCTTTTGCCGGATTTGGCGGAGAGAGTGGGATTCGAACCCACGGTGGGGTTACCCCCACGCTTGATTTCGAGTCAAGTGCCTTAGACCACTCGGCCATCTCTCCACGCTAAATATATATTACAATTTTTAACACCAAATATCAATCTCTTTTTCTTTTATTTTTAAAAAAATTCTTTAAAATATCGCCACACTCTTGCCTTAAAACCCCACCTATAACTTCAACTCTATGGTTTAATCTCTCATCGTTTACTATATTATATATGCTTCCACAGGCACCAGACTTAGGATCACTAGCTCCAAAGACTAAAGTTTTTATTCTAGAATTAACAATGGCTCCTGCACACATAGGACAAGGCTCTAGGGTAACATACATAATGCAATCTATAAGCCTCCAGCCTCCAAGAACTCTGCAGGCTTCATTTATAGCTAATATTTCTGCATGGGCTGTTGCATCCTTTAATGTTTCCCTTAAATTATGCGCCCTTGCGATTATTTTCCCATCTTTAACTATTATAGCTCCAACAGGAACTTCATCAACAAGCAAGGATTTTTCAGCCTCTTTTAGTGCAATCCTCATATAATATTCGTGCATCATAAAATCACCACAAATAAAATAATAAAAGGTGCCGGAAATTTCCGCCACCTTTTGGTGCACCCGAGAGGATTCGAACCTCCGACACACGGTTTAGGAAACCGTTGCTCTATCCTGCTGAGCTACGGGTGCATACCCTACAATTTTATTATAATTAATTATTTAAAAATGTCAATTAAATTAACATGGAAAAAATAGGGACTATCCCCTATTTATCTTCCCTAATAATCTTTCATATTTTACTATAAGCTTGTCTAGATCTTGACTAATTTTTACAACCTCCTCGTCTGTCATCGAATTTTTTTCCTCAATTTTTTTAATCATTTTTTTTCTTAAAAATTCAATTTTACCGCGCAAGACATTCACGGCATTTCACCTCTTTTTTTTATAACCTGCAATGCAGGTTATAAGAGGAATGCCTATAATATATTCTGTATTTATTAAGATTATACCAAATTCAACCATATATTCAAATAGTTTTTGTCTATAATATAAATAGGAATTATTTTACAAAGTTGTAAAGCATCCTTAATGCAACTAAAATTGACATAGTAACAAAGATAGGCTTTATAAACTTAACCCCTTTATAAAGGGCTGCTTTAGTTCCTAACCTTGCTCCTATTATCATAAAAAGTGCAACTAAAATGGCAATTTTATAATTTATCATTCCCTTCAAAGCAAACATAAAAAGTGATGCTAAATTGCTTAAAAAATTTAAAACCCTTCCATTACCAGCGGCATTTAGAAAATTAAAACCATATATCTTTATAAGCCCAAAAATCAAAAAAGATCCTGTTCCTGGGCCAAAAAATCCATCATATAATCCTATTAAAAAAGCAAAAATCATTCCAAGGGCTATATTTTTATTATTAAGACCTTTAAAATTATCTTCCTCTCCTATTCTTTTTGAAAATAAAGTATAAAGCCCAACAAATAATATAAGAATTAAAACTAAAGCATATAAATACTTTTGGTTTATTTTTAAAACTAAGTTTACCCCTACTATTGCTCCTAAAAAGGACATAGGCCCTAGATATTTTAAAAGTTCCTTATTAGTTGTTCCTGATTTTATATATTTTATTGAGCTTGTAAAGGATGCTGTAGTTGCTGAAAATTTATTAGTTCCAAGCACCATATGGGGTGAAAGCCCAAAAAGCATGAAGGCAGGAACCGATATAAGACCTCCTCCCCCTGCTATTGAATCCACAAAAGCCGAAATAAAACCCGCCAAACAAAGTAAAAAAAGTTTCATATTATCCCCTTACCTTTCTTTTAAAAATTCTAATATTATTATAATATAACTTTAGGAGGTGATAAAATGTATTTTGAAAATCCTGGAAAACAAAATACCGCAAAAACCATAGAACTTGCCTTAAAGGCTGCAGAAGAACACGGAATAGAATATATAGTCGTTGCGTCCTGCTCTGGATATACTGCAAAATTTCTAGCCGGATGTGGAAAAAACGTGATAGTTGTAACCCACGTCAATGGATTTGAAAAACCAGGAGTTATGGAAATTGATAAAAATACAATAGATGAACTTACAAAACTAGGTTTTAAAGTATATACAGGAACCCATGTTTTATCTGGAGCTGAAAGAGGAATTTCAAGAAAATTCTCGGGAATATATCCAGTTGAAATAATGGCCCATACTTTAAGAATGCTTGGACAAGGAGTTAAGGTTGCAGTAGAAATATCTGTTATGGCCCTTGATGCAGGACTTATCCCTTATGGAGAAGACGTAATTGCAATAGGTGGAACAGAAGAAGGGGCAGATACGGCAATTATAATAAGACCTTCCCATGCCGCTTCTATATTTGATACAAAAATTAAACAAATAATTTGTAAACCCTTCGAATTTTGAAAGCTCCAAGCCTATGCTTGGAGCTTACAGACCGTCGACAAACCCCACTTTTCAAAAAACGAAAAGTGGGGTTTGAGTATTTTTACAAGCATTTTTGATAAATATTTTATAAATACAAAGAAATTTTTGCCCTTTCCAGGGCCGTTTTGTCCCTTCTTCCACATCCAATTTGCCATCTTCTTTAAGTTAAAGCAAGCACAAACAAGCATCGCTTGCATGGACACTTTTTCTATCCCTCTTAGTGTT
>Ga0207430_10235_pt1 | contig 17970 bp, 15 predicted proteins | sample YelNatsi3bottle8_FD_187544 | JGI IMG/M metagenome (GOLD analysis project Ga0207430, IMG submission 187544) | Hot spring thermophilic microbial communities from Obsidian Pool, Yellowstone National Park, USA - site 3 bottle 8 (SPAdes) (version 2) | ecosystem: Environmental > Aquatic > Thermal...
GAATTTGTATCTTTCTTCCATTTCTCTTTTCCCCTCTTGAGCGTGCCTTTAAAATGTAATTTCTTTATTTTGTTCCTTGTAATGTAACTTTTTTACTCTAATATTTATCTCATTTTGCAATCACCTAAAAATATTTTCAGCAACACTAAGTGATGGTATAAGATTGAGCTCTTGATGAATCATAGCAATGCCATATTTTTCAGCATCTTTGACATTTCTTATATTTACTTCTTCCCCTTTTATATAAATACTTCCTTCATCTTTCTCATAAATGCCGCAGAGAATTTTCATCAAAGTTGACTTTCCTGCCCCATTTTCACCTAATAAAGCTAAGACATGCCCTTTATAGAGCGTTAAGCTCACATTATCCAGAACTTTAACATTGCCAAACTTTTTCGTTATATTCCTCATCTCTAAAACGGGTTCCAAAAATTATTCCCCCCTTTGGATTGTTAAAATTCCACACCTGACTCTAAAATAATATTTGCATATGGCTTATATTCACCAGTCCTAATAATAGCTCTAGCGTTTTTTGACATTGCCTTTAAATCTTCATGGCTAATAATTATTAGCTTTTCTCCAAATAGCTCGAGAAGGTATAGGTATAAATCGTTATTTTTATCTATCATTTCTTTCGCAATATATGCTTTTTCTACTCCCAACTCAGTAAGTACCGTATTTAATGTATCTTTAAAACTCGGTATCCCTTTTGTTAAAGCAATATCAATTCTTTTAACACCATCTGGTATAGGTAATCCACTATCAGCAATCACCAACAAATCTGTATGCCCTAATCTTGCAACAACTTCTGAAATTTCACTATTCAGCAAATATGTCTTTTTCATTTGTTATAACCCCTTTCTTTAATAAATTTTTCTACCTCATCTCTATAAGGCAAGGATGACTGAGCGCCTTCTTTAGTAACCGTTAATGCTGCTACGTATGTAGCAAATTCTATTGCACTTTCAATGTTCTTCCCTTCACTTAATGCCACTGCTAATGCTCCTGTAAATGAATCACCTGCTGCTGTTGTATCAACAGCAGTAACTTTGATCGCATCAAATAGTTTTTCTGTATCCTTATTGATAAAAAAGCTTCCTTTTTCTCCAATAGTTGTTATAACGTTTTGAACTCCTTTGTCCAGCAAATATTTTGAGGCCTTTTTTATATCTGCAATTGTTTCTATTTTACTTTTGGATAAAAAAGCCAGTTCTGTTTCATTTGGAGTTAAAATGTAAACTTTTTCTAAGAGCGTATCAGGCAATTCACATGCTGGTGCAGGATTTAATATGACTTTTATACCTTTCCGGTAGCATAAATCCACTACAAATTCTACTGTCTCAACTGGTATTTCTAACTGAATTACACACATTTTCGCTTCATCAAAAATATCTTCGTGTTTTTCTATTTGCTCTATATTAAGCCTTTTATTTGCTCCCTGATAAACAACTATGTTGTTTTCTCCTCTTTCACTCACATTAATATAAGCTGTACCCGTCGGTATTTCGTAATCAAATTCTATCCCTTTAACATCTATGCTATCAATTTTTAAGCCCTCATATAATTTCTTACCATATTCATCATTTCCCACTCTACCGATCATAAAGACCGTTCCACCCAACCTTGCAATTGATACCGCTTGATTTGCGCCTTTACCACCGCCGTAATTTTTCAAATCATAAGCAATAACTGTCTCACCAACTACAGGAATATGCGGAACTCGTATCACAACGTCCATATTAATACTTCCAACAACAACTATCTTCTCCATCTTTTTTTACCACCTTTAGCCAATATTTTTTGTGCTTTGGCGTATTATCAACTGGGGTCTAAAATTAATAATTTTTTTCTTTAACTTTTTCCCTTCTATGAGTTTTATTAACATTCGAGCAGCAGTAAGTCCCATGTCATATGCAGGCTGCCGTATAGTAGTTAATTGGGGCTCTAATATTTGTGAAAGTTGTATATCATCAAACCCTACTATCGAAATATCATCTGGTATCTTGTATCCATAAGAACGTATTGTTTTGTATGCTCCATATGCCATTAAATCATTGCATGCAAAAATAGCTGTAACATTTTTATTATTACCTAACAACTTTTCAGTTCCAATAATTCCACTGTTTATCTTATAATCTCCTTCAAATATCAGCGTCTCATCCACATCCATACCATTTTCTAATAATGCTTTTTTATACCCTTCTAGTCTTTCCTTGGCACTTTTTGTATAAAGCGGTCCTGTTATACAACCAATTTTTTTATGCCCTAAATCTATGAGATGTTTTGTCGCAATGTAACCACCTTCATAGTTATCAAGAAAAACTCCGTAAATGTCTTCAGAATCAACACGTCTATCCATTATGACAATAGGAATACCACTCTTGACAAGTTCCATAATGTGTTCATGTTTAGGAATAGAACTGCTGGTAAATATTATACCATCGACATATTTTTCTTTTAGTGCATTTATATACTCGCTTTCTTTCTCCAAATTGTCATCTGTATTGCACAAGAAGACGTTGTAACCGTAAATGTGAGCACTATCCTCTACACCACGGGCAATATCAGGAAAGAATGGGTTGGAAATATCAGGAATTATAAGACCGACAGTTTTAGTTTTTTTAGTAACTAATCCTCGTGCTATTGCATTAGGTTGATACCCTAATTCTTTTACTAATTGAAGAATCCTATTTCTAGTTTCTTCACTGACCCCTTCAGTTTTATTGTTTATAACTCTCGATACTGTTGTAATTGATACATTCGCTAGTTTTGCAATATCTTTTATTGTTACAGCCATAAATCCATCACCTAATTTAGTTTAACGTTTTAGTAAAACGCTTAACTATATAATAAAATAAAAATGACATTTTGTCAATAATAAAAATAAAAATTTTTTATAACTTTTCACGTGATTTAATTATTATAAAATCAGGGCTTTTTGTGCCCTGATTTTATACTGCCTTTTTTAATATTTCCTCTATAATCTCGTGAGATTTTAAAGTACATTTTAATTCGTCATTTGCATAATTCCCTTCTAATACGTCCTTTAAAAAGCTTTTTACGGCAGTCTCAAAGCCCCTTCTATAAGATATAGTATCCCAGCTTCCAAAATTATGCACATATATTTTGCCATTTTCCATTATTCTTATACTTTCCATGTCTTCCACAACTGCACTTTTGCCATGCCCGTGTATCTCTAACCTTTCATAATCTTTTCCACCATTTCTATGCATGACTCCTATCGCTGTAAAACTATTAGATTTTAATACTACTTCTATGGATTTTAATGAATCTCTTTCTTTTGAAATATTTACATCTATATCATCAACATCTTTAACTATATAGCATAAAGTGTCTATTACATGAATGAAATCGTCATAAAGTGTAAACTTAACACTATTTTTGATGTCATTATTCCTGTTTTTCACCATAATGCACAATTCAGGTTTTAAGCCATCAAACAAAGCTAAGGCTTTTTGATACATAGGCGCATATCTTCTGTTAAAACCTACCTTCAAAATAAGAGATTTGTCCATAGCCAAATCTATAAGTTCTTTTGTCTTATCTATCTCTTCAGTTATAGGCTTATCAACATATACGTGAATACCGCTTTTTAGTAGTTCTTTTACTATTTCATAATGGCTATCTGTGGTTGCATGTACAAAAGCACAATCTGGCTTTTGTTTTATCGCAACGTCTATTTCTGTGTAAACATCACAACCATATCTTTCTTTATATTTTTGGAGCTTTTCTTTGTTTCTTCCAACAATACCTAATATATTTAGTTCATCTAAATTAAATATGAAAGGCAAATAGGCTTTATTAAAAATATTCCCTGGTCCTATAATAATTGCTTTTAATTTTTCCATGTCAACACCCCATATAATTAAAGTCCAGGATACGCAAACAGCTCTGAAATAACAAGAGATACTGCTCCAATTGCCCCCGCATGGAATTGAAGTTTGGAAGTTTTTATTTTTACTTTATAATATCTATAAACAAGACTTTTTTCCTCTACTTCTTTTAAAACTTCATTTAAAACTAAGTCATCAGCTAAAGACAAAGTATTTCCAATAATTATAAGTTCGGGATTAAAAGTATTTATAATATTGACTACACCTACTCCCAATTTCCTTCCAATTTCTTTTAAAGCTTCTACCGCTATTTTGCTCCCTTTTCGCGCATAATCGATAATATCAATAGCACTCAGTGTATAAAAGTTATTTTTGTTTATATACTCATCAGACTTTCCCATCAGCAATTGTGTATTTATGTATTCAAGCAATGCTTTTTCTGAAGCATAATTTTCCCAACATCCTGTATTGCCACACCTACACTGATGGTCATGAATATCAATTGTCATATGTCCCATTTCTCCAGCAAGACCTACTGTGCCTCTGTATAACTCTCCATTAATTATTATTCCTGTCCCAATACCAATTCCAGCACTCACATAAACAAGATTGTTATATTTAATCCCTGCTCCAAACCACTTTTCTCCTATAGCTCCTACATTTGCTTCATTATCTATGTGTACCTTAATTTTGAATTTATCTTCTATAATTTGTTTAAGAGGTACATTTTCCCATTTTAAATTTGGCGCTAATAATATACTGCCTTTCTTGTAATCCACAATGCCAGGAACACCAATCCCAATTCCTAAAATTCCTCTTATTGTTTCAGGAGCATTTGAGATCGCTTCATCAATCAATTCTATCAAACGTTCAATAATCGTTTGCTGGTCCTCGCCAATTTTTATATCTATTTTCTTTTCCCAAATAACATTTGCCATCAAATCGGTCAAGACAATTAGTATATAATTTACATCTAAATCAATGCCTATTATGCATCCAGCTTTGTTATTTATGCTTAATATGATTGGCTTCCTGCCACCTTTTGATTCTCCTGGCCCCTCTTCTTTCACAAACCCTTCGTTTATAAGTTCATCAACAAGGAAAGATACAGTTGACTTGTTTAAACCTGTAATGTGTGCAATATCCGCTCTTGAAACATTCCCCTTTTTTCTTATGGTATTGAGCACTATTGATTTATTTATTTGCTTAACTAATAATTGATCCGCTGTTATCATTTGTTCACCCTTCTATTTATATTGTTGTTTCTAGTGTGAATTATAACATATTAAATCTTAAAAGAAAATTGAAATAATTTTTTATTTTGTAGTTACCTTTTAATTATACAGCTAAGTTAGATATAAAGAGAGAACATTTCAACATTACTATGAAAAATGCTTTATTCCAATGTGTCCCATATGGAAGGGGTCCTTCCGTCTTCATTTACCGCTCCTTCTATTTGGTATGATGATGTGGCTGTCCCCCAAACGAAATCTCTTGGAAATTTTGCCAATTTTATCACTCCTATCTCTATTATTTGGCTTTCTATTTATTCTCTACCCTTACTTCCGTAATAAATTTTTTAGCTACTTTCTCTTTTTCTCCTACAATTTCAAAATAATCCCTTAGCCTTATATCTTCAGAAGAGCTCCCTATCATTGCATCTACACGTCCTGGTTCTACCACATACTCCATATTCTCATCATAAAAACCCAGTTGTTCAATAGAAAGTTTGAAAATAACTGTCTTTTCTTCACCAGCATCTAAAGTAATGCGTTTAAACCCTTTAAGCTCTTTAACAGGCCTTGTAACACTTAAAGCTTCTTGATGTATATAAAGTTGAACAACTTCATCTCCCTTTAATGTACCTGTATTTTTTATATCAACAGAGATTTCAACCATTCTGTCCCTTAAAGAAACCTTTCTATTAGAAATATTAAGATTAGTGTATGAAAACTCTGTATAGCTAAGACCATAACCAAAGGGATATAAAGGCTTTGTGCTTAATTCTACATAGTCCCCCTTCCAGTGACTGCGGCCTCCAGAAGGTTTATGGTAATAATATACTGGTAACTGCCCTACTGATTGAGGAATAGAAATTGGTAGTTTACCTCCAGGATTATAGTCACCAAAAATCACATCTGCAACAGCTCTTCCACCCTCTTCACCAGGTAACCAAGCTTCAATAATTGCTGGAATTTTTTCAGCTATCCAAGAAATAGACATTGGTCTTCCATTTATAAGTACCACTATTACTGGTGTACCAGTTTCATAAACTGCTTTTATCAGCTCTTCTTGTACACCCGGCAAATTAAGGTCTGCCCGATCTCTTGATTCACCAGAAGTACAGCCATCTGTTAACCCTGATTTATCTCCTACTACCACAACAGCAACATCAGCCTGTTTTGCAATCTCAACCGCTTCTTTAAAACCATCCTTACTATTGTTAAGAACATCGCAGCCTTTTGCATATAAAACTTCTGTATTAGAAGAAGCTTTTGCCTTAATTCCCTGTAGCACAGTTACAATAGGTACATAAATATCTTTTGCTTCTAAGCTTTCTGGCAAAGGTGTATTAAAAACATTGTCTGTCTCTCTCATTTCAAGTAATGATTCAATATGACAAGGATATGCATAATCACCAATCATATTGCGAATACTGTCAGCATTGGGGCCAATAACTGCAATAGATTTCAAATCTTTCTTTAAAGGCAGCAAATTATTTTCATTTTTCAACAATACTATAGACTCCTGCGCTATTTTATAAGCTAGTTCTCGTTGTTCATTTGTATCAAAAATCTCAACAGCCTTTTCTTCATTTATATAAGGATTCTCAAATAACCCTAATTCAAATTTTATTTTTAAAACTCTCTTTACAGCTTCATTTACAAAATCTATATCAATCTCACCACTTTCAATTAACTCTCTAAGCGGCAAGCCATAATAGTCGGTGCTTGGTAATTCCACATCAACACCAGCCTCTAAAGCCAATTTTGCAGCTCCCTTTTTATCTGATGTCACATGATGGTACTCGTAAAGCTGGCTTATAGCAAAGTAATCAGATACTACAATTCCCTCGAAACCCCAATCTTTACGTAAAATATCGTTTAACAATTTTTTTGATTTGTGACACGGTACCCCATCAAGTTCGTGGTATCCCGGCATAATCGAACTTAATTTCGCCTCTTTTACTGCCGCCTCAAAAGGATAAAGAAAAACTTCTCTAAGCTCCCTTTCAGGAATATGAGCAGGAGCCCAATTCATACCTCCTTCTGAATTTCCATATCCCACAAAATGTTTTCCTGTAGCTACAATGCCTTCCCTTAAACTTTCAGTTTGAAGCCCACGAATATATGAAACACCCATACGCATTACTAAATAAGGATCTTCTCCAAAAGTTTCTTCTGTTCTTCCCCAACGTGGATCTCTTGTAATATCCAATAAAGGCGCAAGAGCTTGCCTTGCTCCAACAGCTTTCATCTGTTCCCTTATTACAGAAGCCATTTTTTCAACAATTTCATTATTCCACGTACTCGCAACTCCTATAGTTTGTGGAAAAATAGTTGCCCCTTTTGCCATATATCCACTACAAGACTCCTCATGAATCAAAGCAGGTATGCCAAGCCTTGTATTTTCAATCAAAAATTTTTGAATCTGATTTGCTATTCTCACTGTTTCCCGTGGTGATAAATTACTTGCTCCACCAAGGCGGGTAATCTGACCTATTCCATATGACATCAATCTTTTAGCTTTATCAAAAGAAAATTTCATATCATCTAATATTTCGTATACCCAAATGCTGTTTAATTGTGCTACTTTTTCTTCTATAGTCATTTGCTGTAATAAATCTTCTACTCTTTTTTCCACTGATTGAGTGGAATCTAAATATAATGGCTTCATTTAAAAATCCCCCTTTTGCTTTTATTTTTTTACTCTTTTATAGCACCCATTGCAATTCCGCTTACAATATATTTTGAAAATATAGCATAAACTATTATAATAGGAATCATCGTGATTGCAAGACCAAGGTATATTGCTCCATATTCTGTTCTATACATATCCCCACGTAATAATTTAACAATCATTGGAAGCGTATATTTTTCTATTTTTGAAATTAACATAAATGGAGTAAAAAAGTTATTCCAAGAAGCAACAAAAGATAAAATTCCCATTGTAAATGCACCAGGTTTTGCTATAGGTAAAATAATTTTATGAAAAATTCCAAGTTCTCCACTTCCTTCGATACGGGCAGCTTCTATTAAATCCTTTACTATCGTAGATTCCAAATATTGTAGTGCAAAAAATACCATTGGAGGCGAAGCAATAGCTGGAACAATTAGCGGAATATAACTATTTAATAATTTTAGAGATGCCATATATTTATAAAATCCTATTATTGGTACTAATTGAGTTGGAACAATTGTCAAAAGTACCACAGTATTATATAGCATTTTTTTCCATTTAAAATCATATACATGAATTGCATAAGCCGTCATCATTGAAAAATAAACAGTTAAAAAAGTAACTGGAACAGATATAATAAGGCTGTTTAAAAAGCCTCGCCATATGTTTACTCCCATCCCTGTAAGATGATTCCAATTTACCCACAGATTACTGCTTGGCAACAAACTAACTCCTTGCTGTATTTCAGGTGTGGAACGTGTAGCATTAACAAGCAAAAGCCATATAGGTAAAATAGCAAGTAAGAAAAGTATAATTAAAAAGATATATACTCCTATCTTCATAAATTTTATACGAAGTTTATAATTCATAATCCCATCCTTTCTTAGCCTAATTTTTGTCTTTATTCCCTCTCTTTTAGCAGGTTTATTATAATAAATGCTGCAATAGCAGTTATAAGAAAAATCATAACACCAACAGAAGCAGCAGCACCAATATAACCATCGCCACTTGAAAATTTCATATACATTAAAACGCTCATTGTTCTTATAGCTCCGTCAGGAGATCCTGTCCCATCAGTTAATAAATAGGGTATATCAAACATCTGCATTCCGCCTGATAACGAAGTCACAAGTACATATATTAGAACCGGTTTTAAAAGAGGAAGAGTAATTTTAGTAAACATTTGCCATGAATTAGCACCATCCACTAAAGCTGATTCATAATATGAAGGTGAAATTGAAGATAGCCCTGCCATTAAAAAGATTATTGTTACTCCATACCACATCCACCATTGAATAAACGCCACAATAAGTTGTGTCCAAGTAGTACTCCTAAAAAAGTCAAAAGCTTCTTTTAAAATTCCTGTACGAACTGCTATCTGATTTACAGGACCATATAGGGAGAAAAAATTATAAAAAAGTGCAGCTACTGCAACTGGCATAAGTATATTTGGTAAATAATAAATCGTTCTCCATAACCCAATAAATTTAATTTTCAATCTGTTATTGACAAACCAAATAGCTAAAAGCATAGCAATAGTTAATTGGGGAATAAAATTAATAAGCCAAATTTTCCACGTATTTATTACTGATTTTAAAAAATAGTTATCAGAAAATAATTGTTTGAAATTCGCAAATCCAACAAAATGATAAGACGAATTCATCAGAGTCATATCTGTTAAACTTAAGTAAAATGTATAAATAAGTGGATATAGATTAAAAACTAAAAATATAACTATAAATGGCAAAGTAAAGATATAACCATAATAGTTCTTATTAATCTTGCTTTTCGATTTTAAATTAAAAGCTTCCATATTTGTATTCCCTCACTTTTATAAAATTACTAAGAAGCCTAGAGAAAATGCCAACAAAACGTTAGCATTTTCTCTAGCTAATATATTAATTAACTTGAACATTGGGAAGAGCATTTTTAACATTGTCTTTAAATTGCTTTACCGCTTCCTCTTTACTTACTTTACCAGAAGCGTAAGCATCCAATGGATCCCATAATGCACGTTGAATCACATCATCCGTGCCCTGAATATTTTTGAGAGTATTAGCAAGATCAATGCGTTTTGCTGCTTCTGCAAATACTTCATAAGGATTTTGTCCTCCAACAAATTTACTTGCAGGAGTATCTTTCATCTGTGGTATTAGTTCTTCTACTACTTTTTTGCTCGATACAAAGTCTCCAGCTGGTTGTTTTAAATCGTTCCCAACACTGGGATCTATCTTTTTTAGATATTCATTCGTATAAACACCTAGTGCCCAATTTTTTAATGTTTCCTCATTTAAAGTAGCAAATTTTATAAATTCTTTTGCTAATTCTATATTCTTACTATCTTTTGGCACTCCGAACCATGTACCACCCCATTGATATGGTAATGGACCTGGAATAAGAGCCCAATCGCCTGATGTATCATGACCTACCGTTTTACCTTCTTTGTTTTGTTTTGCTACAGCATTAGGTTGCAATACGTACGACAATCCCCATGTTGGCAGGAAATATGCAAAAACTTGTTTTGGATTACCTTTTGCATCCACTAACGAATCGTTCATGCCAGCAAACCAGCTTTCTGACCACTGTTGTGTTTGTGCTTCATATCCGTTTTGCCTAAATAATTTTGCAATATCAAATAATTTATCAATTTGTGGATCTATAACCAATTTATTGTTCACTATCCACGGTTGTGACCTATTTGCAAAAAACAAATTTCCAAAATCAGCTGTAGAAGCTACCATATAGGTATTGCCATTAGATTTTTCCTTTATTATTTTTGCTGCTTCTGCAAATTTGTCAATGTCGGACATTAACTCTTGGATTTTTGCCGGATCATCAGTTCCAAAATATAGTTTTGCAAGACTTCTACGATAATACATAACGCCAGGAGTAGCCTGATAAGAATAAGCTTTTATCACACCATTTTGATCTGTTCCCATATCTATAGTAAATTGATAAGTCTCTAATTCTTTTGCTGCAGGAAGTAAATCAGATATGTCAGCTAAATAATTACTTTCCACAAAACTTCTAACAAAACTTGCTTCTAAAGCAACAACATCCGGAACATCTCCTGACTGTAATGCTGATTTAAGTTTTAATTGATATTCTCCTTCTGTCATTGGAATCATAGTATACTCTATTTTTACATCTGGATGTTTCTCTTTAAAAGCTGTTGCGAAAACCTTTGCTTCATTTGTAAAAGACCAAATCTTTAATACTTTTTCTTTTGGCTGAGTTGACTCAGATTGCCCTGTTTGACTATTTTGTCCGCATCCTGATAACAACCCAACCACCATAATCACAATTGTAATCAAAGCAATAATTCTCCTCATTCTTTTCACCCTCCTAATTTGTGCTGTGAAAATTTTACTAGTAAAATTAAATTTTTAATTTAACAATTTTGTGATTTTATCTCACCCCCTTTAACATTCCCCTTTAATATTGTGTTTTTACTTTTACAAGTATATTTTTCGAAATTAATTTATACTGGCTATTTCCCCAAACCTATCTTTAAGGGCCTTATACAAACCTCTATAAATCTGATATATTTCATTATATTTACTTACAATTTCTCCTATTGGGTAAACACTATCAGTCACTTTGATGAGCGTACTACATGCCTCCTCAACATCTTTAAACACACCATATCCCACTGCTGCCATTATTGCTGCGCCAAAAGCTGGCCCTTCAGTCGCATTTACCATGTCTACTCTGACACCAAAAATGTCTGCAAGTATTTGCCTCCACAATTTGCTCTTTGCACCGCCGCCGCTTACTCTGACTTCATTTACCGGTATATTGAGTTCTTTTATTATCTCAAGCGAGTCTCTAAGTCCAAATGCTACCCCTTCAAGTATTGCTCTTGTCATATGTCCTCTATTGTGAGTCATATTAAGCCCTATAAAGCATCCTCTCGCGTAAGGGTCACTATGAGGAGTCCTTTCCCCCATGAGATAAGGGAGAAATATTAACCCACCACTGCCCGGTGTTACTTTTTCTGCTTCTTCTAAAAGCTTTTCATATGTTATAGAAGAACCATTAAAGTTGATTATGTTATCTATCCACCATTTTAAACAAGCGGCTGCTGAGAGCATTACTCCCATTACATGCCATTTGCCATTAGCGTGACAGAAAGAGTGTAACCTATTTTCTCCATCTACCACATATTTATCTTGACTTGCAAATACAACTCCTGAAGTTCCAAGTGCAACTGATACTATGCCACTTTTTACTGTTCCTGTCCCTACTGCTCCACTTGCTTGATCTCCTCCTCCGCCTACAACTATTGTCCCTTCTTTTAGTCCTGTTATATCCGCTGCATCTTTTGTGACATATCCAGTTACCTCCGTAGATTCATAACATTTTGGCATCCAATTATAAGGTATGTCCAATATATCTAACATCTCTTTTGACCATTTCCTGTTTTCTACATCAAACAATAAGGTACCTGATGCGTCTGATACGTCTGTTGCATATTCACCTGTCAATTTGAATCTGATGTAATCTTTAGGCAAAAGTATATGATGAATTTTTTTATATATGTCATGACGGTGTTTTCTTACCCACAATATTTTAGGTGCTGTAAATCCTGTTAATGCTTTGTTCCCTGTATATTTTGTCAATCTTTCTTTGCCTAATATTTGGGTAATATAATCACATTCCTCTTGCGTCCTTTGGTCATTCCAAAGTATAGCAGGCATTAGTACATTGTTGTTCTCATCTAAAAGTACAAGCCCATGCATTTGTCCACTTAAACCTATGCCTTTTATATCATCATTTTTTACACCAGTTTTGATTATTAACTCGCGTATCCCATCTTTTGTGGCATTCCACCAGTCTTCAGGATTTTGTTCTGACCAGCCTGGCTGAGGGTAATATACTGGATATTCTTTTGATGTGCTTCCTATTACATTTCCCTTTTCCTCTATTAAAATTATCTTTACAGCTGATGTACCCAAATCTATCCCAAGAAAATACATATTTTAGCCCTCCGTCATTCACTAAATAAATACTGATTTAATACTGCCTCTAACAACTCTTGCTTGCCTGATTTGTTCTCAATCTTTGGATTGTTTAATGCATATTCTTCAAGAGTTTTAAAGTTCGCTTTTCCACTTACTATCTCTGCTCCTATGCCTTCTCGATAACTTTTGTATCTTTCTTCTATAAATCTATCAAATACACCATCTTTAACAAGCTTATAGGCTACTTTAAATCCTTTTGCAAAAGCATCCATTCCTGCAATATGTCCTAAAAATAGGTCTTCTGGTTCAAATGAAGCACGTCTTACTTTTGCATCAAAGTTAAGTCCTCCTTTGTCAAAACCACCCATCTTAATGACTTCATACATTGCAAGGGTTGTCATTCGTATATCTGTTGGAAATTGGTCTGTATCCCATCCTAAAAGCATATCTCCCATATTTGCATCTATAGAGCCTAACATATTGTTAATTCTTGCATATCTTAATTCATGTTGAAAGTCATGTCCTGCAAGTGTCGCATGGTTTGCTTCTATGTTTAATTTGAAGTATTTATCAAGGTCATATTTCTTCAAAAATGCATATACGTTCGCTGCGTCAAAATCATATTGGTGTTTTGTCGGTTCCTTTGGTTTTGGCTCAATTAAAAGCTGCCCTTCAAATCCTATCTCTTTTGCATATTCTACTGCCATGTGCAAAAATCTTGCGAGGTTATCAAGTTCCAATTCCATATCTGTATTAAGTAGTGTTTCATATCCTTCTCTTCCGCCCCAAAATACATAGTTCTGTCCTCCAAGTTCTTTTGTTATCTCAAGGGCTTTCTTTACTTGTGCCGCTGCATATGCAAATACATCTGCATTACAGGAAGTTGCTGCTCCATGTACAAATCTCGGATTTGAAAAAAGATTTGCTGTACCCCATAATACTTTTGTTTTGCTCGTCTTTAAATAATCTTTAATCATTGCAACTATTGTATCTAAATTTTTGTTCGTCTCTCTTAAATTTTCCCCTTCTGGAGCTATATCTCTGTCATGAAAACAGAAAAACGGTACGTCAAGCTTTTCAAAAAATTCAAAAGCTGCCTCTACCCTCGCCTTAGCAATATCCATAGGATCACTTAGATGATTCCATGGTCTTTGCATTGTAGGTGCTCCAAATGGATCTGTCCCATTGGCTGTAAATGTATGCCAGTACGCTACTGAAAAACGCAAGTGTTCTTTTAAAGGTTTTCCATCTATTATTTCATCAGGATTGTAAAATTTGAATGCATATGGATTATTAGATTTTGGTCCTTCGTATTTTATTTGTGGTACATTTTTGAAGTATTCCACGTCATTTTCCTCCTTTTTGAAAATATAATTACTTAAAACTTTGCTCCAAGTGCTTTATATACTTCTTTATAAGCTTTTACAGCATCTTTAGTTTTTTTCGCTTCATATAGACGCTCTGTATTTATTTTGGAAGCTAAATCATATATAAATTCCAAATGTATTACACTTTCTTTAACAGCTTCTATCGCATCTTCTGTATAAGGTAAAAGGTCAAAACCTATTCTCTCGCCATTTTTGCCATAACCAATAAGTTGTAATTCTTTGGCAAGTTCTAATGTCTCCATAAATCGTAAGGCTCCAACCATACTATCATCATCAAAAGTCCCCCATCCGCTGTTTGCATGCTGATGGCCTAATTTATTTTCCATTGCTAATAGCCTTGCATATTCGGCTAAATTTTCACCATTCATTATAAGATGTTGCCAATCCATGTTGACCTTTAAATTACTTGTATCTACTCCCCTTTCTTTAACTTTATTGATAACGTATAGTGTCATGCCTATGCTTCTCATAGCCACTTTCATGGCAGGTTCACTGTTTTTATGCTCAAGAAATATAGTAACTCCTTTTTTATTTGCCTGTTCTGTAAGAATGGCAATTGCGTCTATGAAGTCATTCCACATCTTTTCATAATCTGTCTGAAAGGGATAATTATATCCTTCACCACCCGGCCAAATTATAAAATTAGCACCAACTGAAGACGCTAAGTCTATACCATCTTTAGCAATGTTTATAGCTTCCTTGCGTATTTCAGGAAAAGGATTTACTAAAGAACCTAAAGAATACTTGGGATTTGTATGATGGCCAAGAGCTATACAATATATGTCTTTCCCTTCGCTAGCTAATATTTCTTTTATACTGCTTACATTATTTTCATTTATCTCATTTGGGTAATGGTATTCATAGCCATCAATAAAATCACCTAATCCTTTGAGAACTCTTTCTGTTCTTGCTTCCATTGTCTCATTTGAAAGCTCCGTGTGGTATCCTGCAGGAACGAATCTTGTAGCAGCAGGGCCAAATGCCCATATTCCAACACTGTTTTTTAATTTTCTTTTCATTTATATAACCACTCCTATAGTTTATTGACTCAACAAACTTATATTATATATATTCTCCACTGATTCAAAAAATCCTTCTTTTTTGACCAAAAAATTTTAAAAAAATAATTGGTAATTTATTGAGTTATTGTAAAAAATAAAGCCATGGAGTGTTATATAAATCTCCAATGGCTTTATTCATCTCACTTTCTTAGAATCTACATTTTTATCTCGAATTTCTTAATGTCTGTATTTTTGCCGCAAACAGCCAATACATCACCTTCATCAACCACATAATCCGGTCCCGGTGACACAATAATTTCATCATTCAACTTTTTTGCCGCTATGACATTTAATCCATATTTTTCTCTCATGTTTATATCCCTTAATGTTTTATGAAACCACTCTTCAATTGGAAGAATTTCTGCTATGCTGTATTCCTTAGAAAACTCAATAAGTTCTAATAAATTGCTTGAAAAAATATTTCTGGCAACCCTTATACCCATATCTTTTTCAGGCATTACAACTCTATCTGCTCCAACCTTATAAAGAACTCTCGCATGTAATTCATTGTGAGCTTTTGCTACTACATATTTTACACCCATCTCTTTGACCAACATTGTTACCATAATGCTTGATTCCATATTACTTCCTATAGCGACTATGGCCACATCAAAGTTTTTAACACCAAGTGACTTAAGTACATTCTCATCAGTAGCATTGGCCTGTACTGCATGAGTTACCAAGCCAGTCATCGATTGTACTAGCTCTTCATTCTCATCTATAACCAGTACATCATTCCCCATTTCATATAAAGTCTTAGCCAGACTTATGCCAAAGCTTCCTAATCCGATAACAATAAACTGTTTCACATTCTCACCTCTGTTTTAGCCTACCATAATCTTTTCTTCAGCGTACTTCATAATAGGTTTAGGTTTTTTCTGCCTTTGTGCCAATGCTAACGCCAATGTTAAAGGACCAACCCTGCCAGTATACATTGTAAATATTATAATAATTCTGCCCACTGTAGTCAATTGAGGTGTAAGTCCAAGTGATAATCCTACAGTGCCAAAAGCTGAGGTTGTCTCGTATAACAAGGTCAAAAAGTTGGATGTTTCACTAATAGATAAAACCATAGTAGCAGAAAAAACAATAAAAATACTTATGAAAAATATAGCTACAGCTCTATAGACTGTGTTTCTACTAATAGTACGCTTATAAAGTGCTGTCTCTTCTTCGCCCTTTATAACTGATAATACAGTATATAGTATAACTCCAAAAGTAGTTGTCTTGATACCTCCACCTGTTCCAGCAGGAGAAGCTCCAATAAACATTAGTATTATTGTCAAAAATTTAGACGCTATAGTCATGTCAGAAAGCGATAGCGTATTAAAACCTGCTGTTCTGGGTGTCACAGCTTGAAATAATGCTGCAAGTATCTTAGTAGGAAAGTCCAGCGGTTTTAATGTTTTGGAATTATTGTACTCAAATAAAAATATAAATAGTGTTCCAGCAGCAATCAAAAACAATGTAATAGTTATAACAATTTTTGAATGCAATGTAAATTTATTAAAATGTCTATGTTCATATATATCAAGCAAAACGTAAAATCCTAATCCACCAAATATTATCAAACCCATTATGACCAGGTTTACCACCCAGTCAGATACATAACCCGTTAGACTCTTAAAGTTACCCATAAGATCAAAGCCTGCATTATTAAATGCAGAAATAGAATGGAAAAAGCCATAATACACTGCTTTTTTTAATCCCATCTGTGGTAAAAATCTCAGAGTCAATATAACTGCCCCAATACTTTCAAATAAAAAAGAAAACATTAATATATACCTAGCAAATTTCACAATGCCCCCAAGACTATTTGTATTGAAAGCTTCTTGCATCACCAATCTCTCTTTAAAGGTAATTCTCCTACCAAGGATCAACGCGAAAAGCGTTGACATGGTCATAATACCTAAACCGCCAACTTGTATCAGCAGCATTATCACTATCTGTCCAAAAGTAGACCAATAAGTTTTCGTGTCAACAACGGTAAGGCCTGTAACGCATGTGGCTGATGTAGAGGTAAAAAGTGCAGTTAGAAAATCTGCGCCTTCTCCATTTTTAGTTGCCACAGGTAACATCAGCAATAAAGTTCCAATTAATATAATAGCTGCAAATCCTAAAGCAAGTACTTGAGTAGGTGTTAGTTTTATTTTTATTATAAAAAATCACCTTCCTATGGAGAAAAGGCCTTTTAAGGCCTTTATCGGTTCTTACTGATAAAATGTTTAAAGCAAAAAGATTTAACGTTTAAATTATAACAAATTACTATCATCGAGTCAATCAGTCTACTTCTTTTCATTTAGTATTCCTTTCAGTTATAAAGCCATGGAGAAGTTACTCGATGGCCAGTTTGTTGACAAAGTTAAAAAATATTCAAAGGAGATATTTTGCATCGTCGCTCCGATGTTCCAAAGCGACAAAACTAAAGCTCGACCTTCAGGTTCCGGCAGGGTACCGGGCACAATCGGCATCCATGCCTTAAGGTGCCCGCCTTCGCCATCCATGGCTTCGGCCCTGCCTCCACCCTCGGTCTTGCTAAGTTTTGTTACCGCTTTGTAACAAGTCGCTCCTTATGCAAAATATCTCCTTTACGAAAGTTTGTCTACAGTCTGAGCCATGGAGAAGTTACTCCATGGCTTTAATAAAATTTTATATTAAACATATTCATAAATTATTACACCTTTAACAACTCTATTTACTCTTCCTTCAGGGTTTGGATTGTCAGGTGTTATTCCTAAATTCAAAGATTTATAAAAAGCTAGCATTTGTGCATAAATAATGTACAAAGGCGTTAAAAAAGCTT
>Ga0207430_10236_pt1 | contig 17930 bp, 16 predicted proteins | sample YelNatsi3bottle8_FD_187544 | JGI IMG/M metagenome (GOLD analysis project Ga0207430, IMG submission 187544) | Hot spring thermophilic microbial communities from Obsidian Pool, Yellowstone National Park, USA - site 3 bottle 8 (SPAdes) (version 2) | ecosystem: Environmental > Aquatic > Thermal...
TACTTATCCTCCTTTATTACTTCGTATATTATTATATTTCGACATAAAAAAAGAGAATCCTTTTTTTGTGATGGATTCTCTTTTTAAAATTATACTTTGTCAACAATCTGTAAGGCTCAATTTGAGCCTTATTTTTTATACTTAAAAGAAAAAATAATAAACAAAACAACTGCTGTAAATGAAAGTAATGAACCAAAAATAAAGGGGTAACTTGGATTTAATTCAAACAGATAACCAGCTATATAGCTTGCAGGGAAAATTGTTATGCCAACAACTCCGTTATATATTCCATAAGCCGTTCCTCTTTTATCGGCAGGAACAATATCCGCAATATAGGCCCTTGCAACTCCTTCAATAAGCCCATAATAAATGCCATATAAAGAATATATTAATATAAATTGTGAAGGAGTTTTAGCAACAGCAAACAATAGATAAATAATACTATAAGCTATCCATCCTGCAATTATTAATTTTTTCCTTCCAAACTTATCTGATAAAATTCCTGCAGGAATTGAAAGGGATGCATAAACAAGATTAAAAAATCCAAGCATTATACAAATTTGAAAAATATTCATTCCTGAAGTTTTGGCCCTTAATGTTAAAAAGGCATCACTTGAATTGCCAAGAGTAAAAATTAATACAATCAAAAGGAAAAATTTAAAGCTTTCGTCCATATCTTTAAAGCTTAAATTAACCTTCTTTCCTTCCTTTACTTCAACATCTTCAACATAATAAAAACCTATAAACCATGATATAATTATAGGAACTATTGCAACAACAACAAGCTTCCTATATACCTGCGCTGTTAAAACATAGGCTCCCTTTGAATAAATATAAATTATAAACGCTGCCAAAAAAAGCCCTGTAACAGCCCCTAATGTATCCATAGCCCTGTTAAATCCAAAGGCTTTTCCCATCTCATTTTTTTCCGTCGTATTTGCAATAAGGGCATCCTTTGCTGAACTTCTAAGGCCTTTTCCAACTCTATCTGTAAACCTAAGCCCTAATAGAAATTTCCAAGATGAAGCAAAGTAAAAAAGCATTTTAGAAATACCTGAAAGTATATATCCAATTATAACCAATCCCTTTTTTTTACCTATCTTATCTGATATGTAACCTGAAACTATCTTCAGAATTGAAGCTGTGCTATCAGCTACCCCTTCTATAATCCCTACAACCCTTGTCTTAACTCCTAAAACATCGGTTAAAAATATAGGCATAAGATTTAGCAGCATCTCACTTGATAAATCATTCAAAAAACTAATAAGCCCAAGATAAAAACTATTTGCTGGTATACCAAATATTTTTTTATCCTTTTTTTTCATAAAATCACCCCATTTTATTATAACAAAAACAGCCCTTTTGAAGCTATTTTAATATCCTTAAAGAATTTATAACAGCAATAAGTGTAACACCAACATCTGCAAACACTGCTAACCACATGTTAGAAAGCCCTAAAAATGCTAAAACCATAATTAACCCTTTAGCAGCTAAAGCAAGTATTATATTCTGCCATATAATGTTTTTTGTTTTCTTACCTATTTCAAAGGCTTTTAAAATATCCTTTAAATCATCCTTCATAAGAACTATATCAGAGGCTTCTATAGCTGCGTCCTGTCCTAAAGCTCCCATAGAAACTCCAACGTCCGCCGTTAAAATAGCCAAAGCATCGTTTATGCCATCACCAATAAACATTACTTTACTACCTTTTTGCTTTAAAACTTTAAGTTTTTCAACCTTATTTTCAGGAAGAAGTTCGTAATAATATTCATCTATTCCAAGCTTTAAAGCAACATCCTCTGCAACCTCTTTATAATCTCCTGTAAACATAAAAACTTTCTTCCCTAACTTTTTTAAGGAATCTATAGTGTATTTAGCCTCTTCCTTTAATTCATCTCCTATTATTATACATCCTATATATTCTCCATCCTTTGCAACATATACCTTTGTTCCAATTTCCTCAAACCTTTCTATTTCTATTTGATTATCTATCATAAACCTTTCATTTCCAACTACTATCTGACTATCATCAACCTTAGCCTTTACTCCAAACCCTGCAAATTCTTTGTAATCCTTAATCCTTTCCTTGTTTATTTTAAAATTTTCCAATATACAAAGAGCCACCGGATGATTAGAATAAGCCTCTGCATAAGCAGCATATTCTAAAACTTTATATTTATCTTGATTTTTAGCTTTAATATCTTTTATTTTCAACTTCCCTTTAGTTAAAGTTCCTGTTTTATCAAACACAACAACTTCAACATAATTTAAAGCTTCCAAAAAATTACTTCCTTTTACTAATATTCCATTTCTTGACGCCCTTCCAATGCCTGCAAAAAATCCAAGTGGAATTGATATAACAAGGGCACAGGGACAAGATACAACAAGAAATATTAAGGCCCTATATATCCATTTTAAAAAACTTTCCTTTAACAAAATAGGTATAATAAAGGCTATTAAAAATGCTAAAAGAACAACTAAGGGTGTGTAAAACCTTGAAAACCTTGTAATAAATCTTTCTGTATTCGTCTTTTTATCTAATCCTTCCACTAAAGTTAATATCTTATTTACTGTTGAATTTTCAAAGTTTTTAGTAACCCTAACCTTTAAAAAACCATTTAAATTTATAAAACCACTTAAAACTTCGCATCCCTCTTGAACTTCTCTTGGAATAGATTCCCCAGTTAATGAAGAAGTATCTACTAAAGCTTTTCCTTCAACTATAACTCCATCCAAAGGAATTTTTTCTCCTGGCTTTACTATTATTAAATCTCCAACTTTAACATCATGGGGATCTACCTTTTTAATTTCATCTAAAACTAAATTTGCATAGTCAGGTTTTATACTTAAAAGGGACTTTATAGACTTTCTTGATTTTTCAACAGCTAAGTCCTGTAAAAACTCCCCTATTTTATAAAAAAGCATAACCGAACAAGCTTCAGAAATTTCTCCAATGGCTATAGCCCCTAAGGTAGCTAAGGACATTAAGAAATTCTCATCAAAAACATGACCTTTTTTTATATTTTTAAAAGCCTTTAAAAGTATATCATATCCAACTAAAACATAGCATATTAGAAAAACAAAATCTTTTCTTAAAATAAATGCCAAAATATATACAAAAAAAGCAAAAACTATGTTATAACCTTCTTTTTTTTCTTCTTTGTCGTATTTTTCTTTTATAACTACATCCTTTTCAATTGAAGCAATGATATCTTTGACTTTAAACAATATATCATCCAAATTAGCCTTATCATCAATTTCTATCTTTAAAGTCTTATTAACAAAATCTATACGGGCATTCTTTATACCATCTAACTTTTTTACCTTCTCCTCAATTTTTAAAGCACAGTTGGCACATTTTAATCCACTTAATATATACTCCTTTTTCAAACTAAGCCCCCCTATTTTCATTAATATGCAAAAGCCCCAAATCAAATATCATCTTAACATGGTCATCATCTAAAGAATAATAAACTATTTTTCCTTCCTTTCTATACTTTACAAGGCGTGCTGCTTTTAATACCCTAAGCTGATGAGATACCGCTGACTGACTCATAGATAAAACCGCAGCAAGATCACATACACACATCTCAGATTCAAACAAAGCACATATTATTTTTATTCTAGTAGTATCCCCTAAAACTTTAAAAAGCTCTGCAACATCATATAACACTTCTTCCTTTGGCATAAGTTCTTTTACTTTATTTACAACCTCCTCATGAACAACCGTGCAGGAACATTTTTCTATCATTTTATCACCCCATATGAATATTTGTTCATATATTCATTCTAACATTTTAAAAAAATTTTTCAATAAAAAAAGCTGCATTTTAGCAGCTTTTTATACGTCATATTTCCACATTATTATCGCATCTTCTCCAGTATCAGAGTAATATCCCTTTCTTTTTGCAACTTCAACAAATCCATATTTTTTATATAAATTTATAGCAACGCTATTTCCAACCCTAACCTCTAAAGTTAAAGCACTAATTCCATTTTCCTTTGAAAGGGAAATAATATCTTCTAAAAGCATATTCCCAAGTCCTATTCCCCTATATTCAGGATGAACTGCAATATTTGTTATATGCCCTTCTCCATATAAAAGCCAAATACCATAATATCCAACTATTTTTTTATCCTTTTCAATAACTCTATACCTTGCTACTTTATTTTTAGTAAGCTCAGATAAAAAAGCCTCATAAGTCCATGGCGTTTTAAAGCTTAAATGCTCTATTTTTACAACTTCTTCTATATCATCCACTGTCATATCCCTTATTAAAAAATCATTCAAAGTTTTTCCCCACCCTTTTTTCATATTCTCTTTCAGCTTGAGATTTTCTTATATACAAAGGACTAAAGGTAAATATATCATCCTCTTTACCTTCAAGAAGATTTAAAAGGGCAAGTTCTCCTAAAGCTGAAGCTCTAGGATAATTTGAAGTTCTCGTTGCAAAGTAAAAATTATCAAAAACCTTTAGTTTATCATAATGCAAATAAACCGCATCCCCACAAAACATTACCTTTTCATGTTTAAACCTTTCTATAACTTCTTCTATAGAAATAGCTTCATAGTCGCTTATTCTTTCTAGTTTTCCATCTTTAAACTTATAAGAGCTTGTGTATACGTTATCCTTTAATGCATCCATAATAGGAACTATGATTCCATCAAATCCTACCTGCATAAAAGCCATAGCATCAAGGCTTGATATTCCGATAAACTTAATGTTTCTTCCTTGAGCAAACCCCTTTGCCGCTGCAACTCCTATTCTAAGGCCTGTAAAGGAACCCGGTCCCTTTGACACTGCAACTGCATCTATATAGGAAGGGTCTATGTCTAAAGTTTTAAACAAATTTTCTATCATAGGGAAAAGAAGAACAGAGTGCTGAAGCTTATTGTTTATGTAAAATTCCCCCTCTACCTTTTCTTCTGTAACAACTGCAACAGAAGCCACTAAAGTAGACGTTTCTATAGCTAAAACCCTCACAATATCAGCTCCTTATCTAAGTTAAAAAATTCTATCTCCCTTGTATTTTCATCAATTACCTTTATAAATATCCTTATTTTATCCTTTGGAAGAACCTCATCAACCAAATCTCCCCATTCAATTACTGATATACCATCTCCATATATATATTCTTCAAACCCTATTTCATAAAGCTCTGAAACATCTGAAATTCTATAAACATCAAAATGATATAAAGGCATTTCTCCATAATATTCATTTACTATCGTAAAGGTTGGACTTGTAATATCTTCATTGATTCCAAGTCCCTTGGCTATTCCCTTTACAAGATGGGTTTTACCTGCTCCTAAATCTCCATTTAAACTTATTATATCTCCCTTTTTTAATATCCTTGCAAGTTTTGCTCCTATATCAAAAGTCATTTCCTTTGAATAAGATAAAACCTTCATACCTTCACACCCTTTATTTAAATTCATTTATATTTTATACCAGCCTGTAAGGTTTTACAACAAACATTATATTAAAGGTCTTAAAAAAGATAAAGTCGCCTCCAATTTTTAAAAATTGAAGGCGAGGCAAAACAAGAACAACTATAAAACCCTAATATAATTATTAAACTTATTAATTTCATCAATTTTTTCTATGCAACCAAAACCTTGAGAATTTTTATTCCCAAGCCCACAGCTGTAAGCAACATCTATAATATCATGTCTTCCTTTTATTACAAATCCAGCTAGATAACCTTCATAGGGATATTTTTTATAAAAATCAACAACCTTTTTTGTCTTATCTTTATCCAATATCTCTAACATAAGTTCCCCATCATAATCTTTATTATAATATGCATAATATTTTTTTAATAAATTTTCCTTTATCTTTTCTACAAAAAGCTCATCTTCAATGGTATAAAAATCATCTTTATTATCCTCTGAAGATTTTTTTACAACAACAGGAGATATAGTTAAAGCAACAAGTTTATTAAATTTTAAATCTTTTTTAGCATAAACAGCTTCAATATCAAGCTCTCCTTCTTTAAAAATGAATTTTTTTCTTTTTATAAACCCTCTTATTAATGAAAAAATAAATCTCTCATCAATAGTTGAAATGGTAAGATTTACTTGCCCATTTTTTATAATTATTTTATCCTTTAAAACCTCTTTGTTTTCAACAACAAGTTTTGAAAATGTAAATAATTTAAAGCTCCTATTTAAATATTTATAGCCTTCATCATGTAAAAAACTGCCATAGTCTAAATCCAATATATCATAAATATTCTTTTGAATTAGGTGGTTATAATGCAAAGGTAAAATCAAATTCTTTTTTACATTAAAAACTACCTTAATCCTCATTTTATTCTATCTCCCATCTTATTTTAACCCATCCTGTTGGAATTTTTGTATCCTCTACAACATTTATAGTATAAGGTAAAAACTCATCATTATTTAAATTATACTTATCTAAAGCCATAAAAGTCTTAGAAAGTATACCTGAAAAACCCAATTTAAATACAAATTGATTTTCATCCTCATTTGCTTTAATCAAAGTATTATAAAATCCATCCAATTTATCACCAACTATACTACTCATTATTTTTTTCTCAACTTCAAGGATATTAATACCAAGTTTTTTAAGTCCTATAAAGGCTTCCTCAACTGGATTTATAGCATCTTGAGATTTGCTTAAGCAAGAAAATAAGGATAACAACGTATTTTTGCCATCTTTATACTTATATTTTATCTCTCCTAAAAATTTTGAACCAACTTCTGGAGTTTCAAAATACTGAGGAATACCACTGTTGCTTTTTCTATGAATTTTACTTATTTTCTCAACCACCATATTTCCCTCATAAAGCCTTAAATCTGAACATATTATATTTTTAAATATTAAATTTACTACTTTATCTGCATCTAAATTGTTCACATCAATATTTATATCATATTCGTCCTTTTTAAAGACAGCTGAAAATATACTTTTATCTTTTGAAATCTTATTGTTGTTTATAGAAAGGCTATTTAATTTTAAATTCTTTCCTTTCCTTTCAAAATCATATTTTACATCAATAGCCCTGTAAGCTACAAAGCCTGTCCTTAAAATACCCTTTATAGTAGAACCAAAAATAGTTGGGACTTCTCTAATTCCATTTTCTTCTATTATAACAGACTTTGCAAATCTTTTAAATTCAATTTTGTTTTCAAGCTTTCTAGAAAGTTTAGCTGACTTTAAAAAGTTTCTAGCTTTTTCATTTTTCATTATTTTGTTAATTAAATCCTCATATTCTAAATCTAAATCTTTATCATTAAGCATGCCTTGATTTAAAAGATTCATTATATCATTTTCACTAACAAAATATACTCTATCATCACATATAAAATATTCATAACTATTATATTTAACATCTTCATTTCCTGATATATTATCTACCCCTCCTGTGCAGGTGGGCGATAGTATTTCTACCTCTATTTTATATGTATCAATTGAAGGAACTACCTTCATCGTCCTTCCTCCATTTCAATTGTAATTGGAAAAACACAATTATATATAAATATATCTTTAAACCTGCTTAAATATGGTCCTTTAAATTTTAAAACCTCAAGCATAGCCCCTTTTTCAAACAAATAATAAGGCGGTTTTACTAAGTGTGGACTTCTTCCATCATATCTTGAAATCTTGTACCTTAAAAATTTATAGTCCTTTAATACTTCGTCCGAAATTATAACTGAAGATATACTATATTTTAGTTTGCCTTTATTCAAAAACCTTTTTTCCATATCTATATCCCTTACAAATATTTTTTCATCATATCTTATAAACTTAACTTGTCCTAATCCTATGCTTAAATCGTTCCCAATTCCTGTTTTTTCAAATATTTTAAAAACTAATTCAAAAATATTTATAACATTTTTATCCTCTGTATAAACATAAATTGAATATAAATCTTTATTAAACACTTTTTCATCTTGATAAAACAAATACCCTTCTTCTGCCGTTCCTTTTTTTCTATCTATTCTTATCCTAATCCTTGTGTTTTCTTCATATTTTAAATCATATATATCTTTTTGCCTATCCCTCCATTTTCTAAACTCATCCCTTTTTTGGTTTAAATCTACCTCTTGTCCTTGAAATACAACATCGTTAAATTTAACTATTGGTAAATTTTCCTTTAAAAGCACATCGCTTATGAGGGTTTTGCTTTTTACTATTAAATCTATAAGATTTAAAGCTTTATCCTCATCAAATATTTCAAACAAAACCCTTGATATATTAGCAAATATAGTTGGTGAAATTAAATTTACATTAGAACTTCTAATATTAAAATCCGCCCTATATATCATACTTTTTCACCCTATCTTAATACTTTTTTTACCTCTTCTTCAACATCAAAATATTCTATTTGTTCGTCTTTAAACTCTACTTGACCGTAACCTCTACTTCCACAACCACCTACATAATTGAACTCAACTAACTTAAAAGCAAGCTCTAGTGCTTTCAAAAATTCTTCTTCATCATCTTTTTCAAATATCTTAAGCACAATATTTACTTCAAACTCAGCCCCTGCTGGAACTCTATCAAAAGTTCTTTTACCTGCTGAAGTTCCTTTTACTCTATCTATTGAGTTTTCATTTTTTATTTCAACTCCAAAAGGCAAAACTTCATTTAAGATTTGTCTACTTTTTTCTGTTAAAAAGGCATCTCTAACTATTATTCTTGTAATGCTCTTTTTATCATTATTTGCTGAACCAAACATTTTACATATAAAGCAATCTCCACAATCACAAACTTTAGTTTTTCCTTTTGCAATTTCTAAGGAGGATCTTAAAACTCCCTTTAAAGATGAACCTGGAATATATGGATTGCCTGTAAAAGGATCTTTTACTATAGAATTATCTATTCCTCCTATTTTTATTTCATCATTTCCACTTGCAATTCTAAGACCTGTTTTTAATTTCATTATTTTCTTTATGTTAATTATCTTTTTAAGCTTCATGTTTACCCCTCCTATTTTAGATTACCTAATATACACTCAAAAAGATCCATAAAATTATCAAATTCCTTCTTTGAGTTTATATTTTCTATAAAAATAAATATAAATTGCTTTAAAGCCGTATATCCCTTCTTAACATCTTCTGGACCTTTAATATCTGCCTTTTTTCTTTCAAGGACATAATTAGCCTTGCTTTTCATAAGCCTAATTTTAGGATGAAACATTTGAAAAGCTTTATTCTCCGCATCATCTTTTTTAATATCATCAATACTTTCTGAAAAAAGCTTAATAAATTTCTGCTGAAGGCCAAGCTGAATTGATTTAAAAGAATTATAAATGTTTCTTATAGAAGACTGAGATATATTAAGCTTTTTAAGTTCCTCTGCAAAATCTTCACAAAGCTCTACAAGCTCAACATCTAAATTAAAGCCTTTTTCAAGTTTTTGTTTAAGCTTTTCTAAAACATTGTCAATATTCATCTTTTTATAAAGGTTTGCCTTATTCATCACTTTCACCCCTTGTTTTTGTTTTCCTTAAAACCAACTCTAAAATAAAAATATGCTGTTTAGTCCTTTTTTCTTCTACATTTACAATTGAGCTGAGTTGCTTTTCAATATCTTCCTTTAGTTCGCTATCTAAATTTTTGCTTAAAACATTTCTATTTATATAATAATTAAACAACGATACTCTTTTAGCTTGAGCTAGAGCTCCTTTTTTGTTCATCTCCATTATTCTAATCATGTTATATATAAGCTTTCTTGAAATATAATCCTTTAAAACATATTTTGTTAAAACATCACTTCGTTTAATTGCTTCTTCTAAATAATCATAACAAAATAGAATATCATTTACCACCACAGCATTTTTATGTTTTTTAGCTTCCTCCATACATTTATTTAATTTTTCCATAACCCTATTGAAGGGCTTATTTGGTTTATGAAAAACTACCGCTGATGTTAATGTAATCTTTCTTTCACCACTACTTATGTATTCTCCAAATCTTTTTTCAAAAGCTATAATAAAATTTAAAACATCTTCATATCCTCCAGTTATTAAAAGATCATCTCCTCCGCTGTAAAGAAGAAGTATCCTTTTATTTGTTTCTGTCTCAATAAATCTTTTTGTATAACTTACAAAATAACTATCTATAATACTTGATAAAAAGGATAGTCTCGATACAGAAAAAGGATATCTTTCATTTTCATCGTTTTCTTTAAATTCAAAAGGATAAACTTCATAAAGCAAGAAATATAAATCATCTACATCTATTTTAGCAGTGGCTAAAATAGTGTCATTATCGCTTATATTTGAAAAACAATTTAAGCTTATATCCGAACCAGGTGCAATATCACACTTTCCTTTACAGTTTTTGCAAAATTCTTCTGATTTTTTTATCCTAACTATTCCTATTTCCTTAACATCAACAACTAATCTTTCATTTTTAGCTAAATCATAGTTAAAAAACATGTTAAGTCTTTCATTTCCATTAAAATTTTCAGGATCAATAATATTTTTTATATCAAGTCTGCTATAAGGAATTTTAAGATTAAGCAAATCTACATTCATCCATTTATTTTCTATATCACAGGATTTACATAAGTTTTCATTTTGGGTGTTTACACTACAATTTTTACATACAAAATATTCTTTGTTTAAATCTACCTTCAAATAATCTAAACTTCTCTCATATTTCTTAAGATTTAACTTATAGGCTGCTTCTTTAAAATACTTTTCAAAGGAATATTCTTTGGCATCTTCTCTAACTATTAAATCATCCATAACATATTCAAAGTATATTTTGTTTTCAAAGAGCTCTGCTATATCTGTTTGAATTTGCCTTAAAACATTTTCTGCCTCCTCTTCCTTTACCCTAGGTAAAACTAGTAAAAAGCTTCCTCCACCATTAAATATTACATTAAAAGGATAAAGTCCTAATTGTCTTGTTATTTGGTATGGAATTATAGTGTTTATTAAAGTTATTAAGTTACTCCTTGTTAATATTCTCCTTAAAGGTTTTTCCAAATTTTTGTTTAAGTTGTTAAAAATATAATTTTGAATATCAAATATCCTTCCATAAACTATTTTGTATTTATGCTCTTTTTTATGCCCATATTTTTCATAATCTAACCATCTACATAAAGCAAAAGCTGCCGTTGTAAAGGTGTGATGATATAAAGATATATCCCTTATAAATTCTTTTCCAGAGGATGTTACATAAGAAGTATATTTCTTTAATAAAAAGGTTAAAGATATTATAAATTCTTCCTTTGTAGGCTTTAAATTCACAAGCTCTATAAAATCCCTTTCAAATAATAAATATTGTTTTTTAGCATATTCTCTTGTTTTTTCGTTTCCAGAGTCTTTGCTTGTAAAAGCAAAAGGATAAAAGGTTTCTGGATAATTTACTTTAATTTCATTTAAATTGCAATCTAAAAAAGCACCATTAACTGCAGATAATATATTTGTTAAAGGCTTATACTCTATGCTGTTTTTGTCCCCTGGATCTTCCTTTCTTTCAGAAGCAGAATCGCTATCAGATTCTTTTAATATCTTAAGATAGATATTGCTTCTTCCTCCTTCAAGCTTTACTTCCCTACTATTTTTTTCATCATGATGATATCTTACAAGGTTTGCTATAAGCTCAACCTCATCATTGTTAAAAATGCCTCTATCTTTTAAATTCTCTATGACAAACTCATAAGAAACATAATTATGACTTTTTTTGCTTTCCATTCCACTTCTTCTTATAAATTTGCCTATATCATGCAAAAGGGCTGCTGCAACTAAACATGATTTATAATCAATCAAGGAAACTCCCCCTTTATTTGCTTATATTTACATAATTTATAATAATATATAAAATTTACTTAATCAATAAAAAAATAGGCACAACGTGCCTATTTATGAAGTATTGGTGATACCCTTTTATATATTAGTATAGTTGCAAAAGATACTATAACCCCCTTAATAAAATTAAAAGGGGCTATGCTATAAACAATAAGGGAATTTATATCCTTTATATTTTTATTAACCTTAGATGCCCATTCTATAATTGCGCTTATAGGAAAATTAAGTATTTTTTCATAAAGAGGTAAAAATACAAAATAATTTAAAAGCGATGCCGAAATAACCATAACCACAACGCCTATAAAAAGCCCTAAAAATGCACTCTTTTTTGTTTTATTTTTAAAATAAATATAAGAAGCAGGATATACTAAAGAAATTCCAACCAAAAAGTTTGCCATCTCTCCTATTCCCGCAGTCTGCCCCTTTAGAACAAAATGCAATATGTTTTTTATAAATTCAATTAAAACACCATACAAGGGTCCTAAAGCAAAAGCACCTAAAAGAGGAGGAATATCGCTTAAATCAATTTTTAAAAACTCAGGGAAGATAGGAAGAGAAAATTCAAAAAACATAAGGATAAGGGAAATTGCAGAAAGAATAGATACTTTAATCATGTTTGATAATTTTTTTGATTTTACCATAAAAAAACCTCCCTTTCATTGGGGCAAAGGGAGAAAACGGATAAAAATATCCAAAAATATCTTCTCCCATCCAGACTTTCACTGTCGGCCCTGGAATTTCACCAGGTCAGCCTTTTGGCTCGCGGGCTTTACCGCCGGTCGGGAATTCCACCCTGCCCCGAAGATATTTTTGTTTATATATTATCATAAAATTTACAAATATTCAATCTAAATATCCTTCATAGAAAGAGCTATTCTTTTTCTTCTAAGGTCAATCTCTAAAACTTTAACGGTTATTATATCTCCAACCTTTAAAACCTCCATAGGATGTTTTATAAACTTATCTGATATTTGAGATTTATGTAAAAGGCCATCATAATGAACACCAATATCTACAAAAACACCAAAATCTGTAACATTCCTTACGGTTCCCTTTAAAATCATTCCCGGCTTTAAATGTTCTATTTCCATAACAGAGGACATAAAAATAGGTGGCGGAAGTTCTTCCCTTGGGTCCCTTCCTGGTTTTTTAATCTCTTTTATAATATCTAATAAAGTTGGAAGACCGCAATTTATTTTTCTTGCAATCTCTTCAGCTCCACCATTTTTCTCTACAAGTTCATCTAAATTTGAAAGATTTTTATTTTTAACATCTTCTAATGATAAACCTAAAACCTCAAGGAATTTTATGCAAACACCATAGGACTCTGGATGAACAGCAGTATTATCTAAAGGATTTTCGCTTTCTGGAATTCTTAAAAATCCTGCACACTGCTCAAAGGTTTTTTCTCCAAGTCTTTTAACCTTTAAAAGTTCTTTTCTATCTTTAAATTTACCATTCTTTTCTCTATATTCTACTATATTTTTGGCTATAGAAGAATTTATACCAGCAACATAGGAAAGAAGTGAAACAGAAGCTGTATTTAAATCAACTCCAACGCTGTTTACAACATCTTCAACTACTCCCTTTAGCGTTTCATCAAGCCTTTTTTGAGAAACATCATGCTGATACTGTCCAACCCCTATGGATTTTGGATCTATTTTAACAAGTTCAGCTAAAGGATCCTGTAGCCTTCTTGCAATTGATATTGCTCCCCTTAAAGAAACATTTATGTCAGGGAACTCTTCCCTTGCAACTTCTGAAGCAGAATATACAGAAGCCCCTGCTTCTGAAACTACAACATAATAAATCTTTTTTCCAGATTCCTTTTCTATTTCCTTTATAAGATCTGAAATAAATATTTCTGATTCCCTTGAAGCAGTTCCATTTCCAAGGGATATTATATCTACATTGTATTTGTAAATTAACTCCTTCATTATCTTTTTACTACCCTCAATGTCGTTTTGAGGAGCTGTTGAATAAACCGTTGCTGTATCCAAGAGCTTTCCAGTCTCATCTACAACTGCAACTTTACATCCTGTTCTAAACCCTGGGTCAAAACCTAAAACAACTTTTCCCTTTACAGGAGGCTGCATAAGAAGATTTCTTAAATTTTCTGCAAACACCTTTATTGCTTGTTCTTGTGCTTTTTCTGTAAGCTCATTTCTTATTTCCCTTTCAATAGAAGGTGCAATAAGCCTTTGATAACTATCCTTTATAACCCTTTGAAGATATTCTTTATCCTTTTCCCTTTTTATAATTTTATCCTCAAGATATGAAATTATCTTTTCAAAAGGAGCTTCAATTTTTACAGATAAAAATTCTTCCCTCTCACCCCTGTTTATAGCTAAAACTCTATGGGGGGGAATACTTCTTACTGCTTCTTTATAATCATAATACATCTCATATGGAGATGTTTCCTGCTTTATTGCTTTCGTAACTATAATTCCTTCTTTAAAGGTTATGTTCCTTATAAATTTTCTATATTCGGCATTATCCGATATTTCCTCGGCAATAATGTCTAAAGCTCCCGATATAGCATCATCTTCTTTTAAAATTTCTTTTTCTTGGTCGACATATTGTTTTGCTATTTCTAATAAATTTTCTTCATATTCTTGACTTAATATTATATTAGCTAAAGGCTCTAATCCCTTTTCCTTTGCTATAGTTGCCCTTGTCCTTTTCTTTGGCCTAAAGGGTCTGTATATATCATCAACTTCAGTTATAGTTTCAGCTTTTTCTATAGCTTCTTCAATTTCTTTAGTTAATTTTCCCTGCTCTGAAATAAGTCTTTTTACTTCTTCCTTTTTATCCTGAAGATTTCTTAAATAATTTAGCCTTTCATAAAATTTTCTTAAAGTTACATCATCAAGTCCTCCAGTTGCTTCCTTCCTATATCTTGCAATAAAAGGAATAGTATTTCCATCATCAATAAGTTTAATAGTATTTTTTACTTGAACCTCTCCTATGTTAAGCTCATTACATAAAATTTTAACAATGTCCATGCAATCACCTCAGATTTAATTATATTTATAATCTTACTTTATAACAATCCCCCTGTTCTAATTAAAAAATTAAATGAATAAATACAAACTAGGAGGTGAAATTTATGTTTAAAAAAATTACCAATGCATGTGTTAAACTAGTTGAAGAATATTTACCTGATGCATTTATTTTTGCTATTTTACTAACTATAATTGTTTATATTTTAGCAATCTTTAAAACAGATAAAACTGCCATTGAACTTATTAACTGCTGGGGAAAAGGATTTTGGAGTCTTTTAGGTTTTTCTATGCAAATGGTATTAGTACTTGTAACGGGCAATGCTTTAGCCCAAGCTCCTATTATAAAAAAATTTTTATCAAATGTTTCAAGTTTAGCTAAAACCCCAGCCTTAGCTATTATCCTAGTAACTTTTGTTTCAGCCCTTGCATGTTGGCTAAATTGGGGATTTGGTCTTGTAACAGGAGCACTTTTAGCCAAAGAACTTGCTCGTAAAGTAAAAGGTCTTGATTATAGGCTCTTAATAGCAAGCGCGTATTCTGGATTTTTAGTATGGCATGGCGGATTATCAGGGTCTATTCCTTTAAAAGTAGTAGAACCAGGGGGAGGGCTTAAAGGCATTTACTTTGACAGTATTCCTCTATCTCAAACAATCTTTACTAAATTTAATCTTACAATATCTATAATACTCATATTAACCTTACCTATAATAAATTATTTTATGCTGCCTGAAAAAGACAAAACAGTAGAATTTATACCTGAAGAAGAAAAGGAAATAACAACTTCCATTGACAACTCCTTTTCATCTAAACTTGAAAACAGCAGATTATTAACTTTAATAATTTCAATTTTAGGTTTTTCCTATATAATTAAATATTTCCTATCAGGTGGAAGCTTATCTCTAGATACTGTAAATTTAATATTTCTATTTACTGGAATACTACTTCATAAAACACCAATTAAATATATTAAAGCCATTGATAATGCTATAAAAGGAACATCAGGAATAGTTTTGCAATTCCCCTTCTATGGAGGAATTATGGGAATAATGGTTGATTCAGGACTTGCTTCAATAATAGCTAACTGGTTTGTAAATATATCAACAGTAAAGACCTTTCCTCTTTTTACTTTCTTAAGTGCAGGATTAATTAACTTGTTTATACCATCAGGTGGTGGACAATGGGTAGCACAAGGTCCAATCATAATTAAAGCAGCTCAATCCCTAAACATTCCTTTAGGTAAAGCTGTTATGGCTCTTGCTTGGGGAGATGCTTGGACAAATATGATTCAACCTTTTTGGGCACTACCTATATTAGGTCTTGCTAATCTTAGCGCAAAAGATATAATGGGTTATTGCTTAATTGACCTAATTTATTCAGGAATAATAATATCTCTAATTTTCCTTATATTATAATATCTACATTAATTCACATAAAACCCACAATATTATCAACAGAGTTATTCACAATCTGTTGATAATATTGTGGATAATGGAATATAATGGTAATATATTCTAAATTCTGGAGTGATATTTTTGAAAAAAATAATAGGATTTATCATAGTTATTTTAATGCTTTTTCAAAACATCGCATTAGCTTACTTTAATCCACAAAATGTGTATAACTTCATAAAAGAACTTTCCAGTGAAAAATACAGAGGAAGGCTTTGTGGAGATATTGGGAACGAACTTGCCTGCGATTTTGTTGTAGAAAAATTTAAAGATGCAAAATTAAAACCTTTAGGAGATAATAATACCTTTTTTCAACACTTTTATGCTTACGTTCCATATATAGAAGGAGAAACCTATTTTAGGATATATGATAACAATAAACTAATAAAAGAATATAAATATGGAATTGATTTTAAAGAAGTCCCCTTTGGACTTTCAAAGGGAGGATATGTAAAGGGGAAAATTTATTCTGATAAAAAGAAGGGAAACATTTTTATATCAATAAATTATCCATCTGAAACAGTCTCTGAATATGATTTCGATAAAGATCTTTTATCTAAAGGCATTAAAGCAGTAATATATATGTATAATTTAAATCCTAACTTTAAAAGCACATATAAATTACAAAATGAATATTCCAAAGGTTTAATTAAAATAGCCTTAAACAGCAAATACTTAGACGAGATAATTAACTTTCAAAAGAAAGGTTATACATTTGAAATAAAAAGTTCTATAAAATTAAAAAAAGTTAAAACTAAAAACATAGTAGCCCTTAAAAAAGCTAAAGAAAAAAAATACCCACCTATAATATTTTCCGCCCACATAGACCACATAGGATTTGACTCTAATAAAATTTATCCCGGTGCTTTAGATAATGCTTCTGGAGTATCTTTTTTAATTGAACTTGCAAATCATCTTAAAAATAAACAAACCAACAGGGATATTATATTCATAGCCTTTAATGCTGAAGAAGAAGGCCTTTTAGGCTCCTATTATTTTGTAAACAACCCTCCCATTTCATTAGAAGGAGCTGAATGTATAAACTTTGATATGATAGGTTCAAAAAAAGAAATACCCTTGACTGCTTTAAAATCCAACTTATGTTTAAATAGGCAAGATTCAATAGATGCCTTTTTAAATTCCTATAACCTTAAAAGAAGCTACGAAGATAGCAGCGACCATGTTCCCTTTACTTTAAAAGGAATAAGTTCTGTAACCTTAATTCACGATGACTTAGATAAAATCCACACACCCTATGATACAATAGAAAACATAGATATTAAAAACATTATAAAAGTTTATAAAATAGTTGAAGATTATTTAAATAAAAAAAATGTTTTTATAGAAGATAAAAATATGCATCTTTACTACGTTATATCTATAACTTTTATAACAATAATAGTTTTTATAATTTCATTTTATAGAAAATTTTATAACAAAAAGTAGATCCATAAACGGATCTACTCAGACCGTCGACAAACCCCACTTTTCAAAAAACGAAAAGTGGGGTTTGAGTATTTTTACAAGCATTTTTGATAAATATTTTATAAATACAAAGAAATTTTTGCCCTTTCCAGGGCCGTTTTGTCCCTTCTTCCACATCCAATTTGCCATCTTCTTTAAGTTAAAGCAAGCACAAACAAGCATCGCTTGCATGGACACTTTTTCTATCCCTCTTAGTGTT
>Ga0207430_10240_pt1 | contig 17552 bp, 16 predicted proteins | sample YelNatsi3bottle8_FD_187544 | JGI IMG/M metagenome (GOLD analysis project Ga0207430, IMG submission 187544) | Hot spring thermophilic microbial communities from Obsidian Pool, Yellowstone National Park, USA - site 3 bottle 8 (SPAdes) (version 2) | ecosystem: Environmental > Aquatic > Thermal...
CTTCTCTAAACAAGCTGCCAGTTAAATTTTTCCATGCTGAGCGGCTCGGTATTCTATTGCCTTTTTCACCCTAATTATCTAAAAAAATTTTTTTAAAAACCCCCTTGACATTATACCGTTTGTCTTTTTAACAAATAATCAATTAATCAATATAGTAAAATACATAAAGATAGTTTTTAAGATATAATTATGCTGCTTAAGAGCATTATTGTAGTATTTGCTACAAAATGACACAAAAGAATTCTATTATAGTCCTAAAGAATTGTTTTTTTTCTTTTTATTACTTTTTTTACTTTTTTTCTTTTTTTGTTAAAATACAGGATGGTTTGTGTCAAAAAAAATTTTTGTTATTTACCATACATGGAATACGTAAATATTACAAAATGAACGTTGCCTTTTATTTGAAATTATTAACTTTAATACCATATTCATTGAGGTCAAGAGTTAAATTATTATCACGAGGTGGCAAATCGGTCATTAACGAAAGTAATACCGAGCCAATCAACTGTTGTAAATCATCTTTTGGATCTGCTATGTTTTTGTATTTTTGTATTATCTCTTTATTAAGCACTTCATCCCCTTCATAATAGCACACCATGGCATCGACTAGAACTTTTCTTATTGTCTTCTGGTTATCAATCTTCCTCTCACGTATTTTTTTTGCTAAATTGTTTGCTTAGTTATTCGATAATCCTTTTCTTGTGAGGGTGTTTACAACAAATTCATAAACTAAACTTTCCATATCTGCCTCTAACTTTTCTTTTGCATAATCCAGAAATCTTTTGTTACCAATATTGTCACGAACTTCTTCAACTCTTTTTGATGAAATAATCATTTTGTTATCTTTTGTTATTTCAACAACCCGAAATCCACAAGGATAAGTTACCCATGAACTCGTTTCAATTTCCACCATCGAGTAACCATTGAGTTTATTGAATAGATATTTTTACCATAAAAGTATGTATAAAGTTAGCAAGATTGATTCCACACATATGTAAGAGTAAATTTACGTTTTTCTAATTTTCCTGAATGGCAACTTCACTCCTAATACCTAAAATAACATATGTAGTTTTATTCCTCTATTTTTTCCTCGTCCTTTATAATGTCTCTCTTGTACTTAGGAATCATCTTGGTTTCAAATTCTTTCCATCTTTTGGAATGTCATGTTGTATTTTGCTAAACTTACTTTTGACAATCTTTTGACTGTAGCTATTCCAAGAATTTGTGGTCTGCTTGTTTTTTCTGACATCGTATTTTTCATAACCTAAACTTCTTTCAATTCCTGCTTTTAAAAAGCTTTGTAGTAGACCTCTAATAAATAGATTTTCTAAACTTTCGTAAATATACCTTACACTCTGGATGTTATTTTTCCTTATGAACTCAAGCAATTGTTCTTTTGTTAAAACATTTTCCATATCAAAAGCCTCCTTCTTGGATATTTTTTGTTTATATTCTGATTCTTACCAAGAAGGAAGCTTTTATATTCTATACAAAATTATTCAAAATCTCCATTTTAGGTTCAAACTTGTTCTTTTGTACAATCTATTGTTTTAACTTAATAGCATACCATGGTTTGAAATTATGATTTTAAATCTTTTCTCAGTCATTAATAACCATATGAGTAAATATCCATTGCAGAAAAGTTATATTAGTTTATACTACTCTCAAAATATTAATCTTTTCGTCAAAAATTATAAGATCAGCATCATTCCCTATTTCAATACTTCCCTTACCAGAAAGACCTAACACCTTTGCAGGATTCAAAGTTGCCATTCTTACAGCATCTTGTAAAGATACTCCTACCTTGTATACCATATTATAAATCGCCTTATTTAAAGTAAGGGTAGAACCTGCTAAAGTGCCATTCAAAAGGGTTGCTATTCCGTTTTCCACTTTTACTTTTTGCCCCGAAAGGGTATATTCACCGTCAGATAATCCTGTTGCCATCATAGAATCAGAGATAAGGATAATTTTTTCCACACCTTTTACTTTAACAAGAAGACTTATCACCGCCGGATGTACATGAATACAATCGGCTATAAGTTCGCAGTATACTCTATCATCGGATAAAACAGCACCTATTATTCCCGGTTCCCTGTGGCTAAAATTTCTCATCCCGTTGAAAGTATGGGTAGCAATGCTTGCACCAAGTGAAATAGCTTTTTTTGCTTCATCATATTTAGCCTCTGAATGCCCAATGGCTATTATTACTTTTTCCTCCTTCAAAAGCTTCAAAACTTCATTAGAACCATCAAGTTCGGGAGCAACAGAAACTACTTTGATGAAATGCATAGAATCTTCTAAAATTGATTTTAACTCTTCTTTGTTGGGCTTTCTCAAAAATTCTTCCGGCTGAGCTCCCCTTTTTGAAATAGAAAAATATGGTCCTTCTAAATATATTCCCAAAAGCTGAGCTTTTTCTTTAGGCATACCTTTTATTTTCTGGGATAATATGTAGGCAGCAATATTTTTTACTGATCTTTTAATCTTCTCCAGAGGAGCAGTCATTACTGCTGCAAAAAATCCTGTAACCCCATTTCTGAGATGAAATCTGGCAATGTTATCCAATGCAGTAAAGTTTTCTTCCATTACGTCAAAACCAAAAGCTCCATGACAGTGAATATCAATAAACCCAGGAGATAAGTAATTACCTTTTGCATCTATAATGTCATCAAAGGTACTCTCTTTAATATATCTTTTTTCAATAAAATCAGCAATTTTACCGTTTTCAATAGCCAATCCATAATTTTCTATAATCTCATATGGAGTAACAATTTTTGCATTTTTTATCAAAATCTTCATTTAAATTAACCTCCATCTATTGAGGTTGTGAAATAGTCGGATTATTGTGTTTTTAGCTTACACTTTTCAAAATTTAAATAGACTAAAGATTCCCTTCTCAATCTTGTAAACCGAAATTACTGGTAATTTAAGTTTCCAGGCCACACAAAAGGCAGTGGAAATACTGAATGGATAAAACTATCTATAGTTGGTCCACTACTTATGCCATCTGTATTAAAACCTTTATCCCCAAAAACTAGCTTTGTAAGCTTACTTATATCATTTATTTTTATCATCTCCTCTCCTATTTCAAATATATAAATACCGTTATCCTCTCTGAAGTTGATACTTTTCACAATGTCCCTATCAACATATTGTCGAAAGTATGGTCTAAGCTTATCCATAAACCTTGCAAAATTCAATATTTTTATTGTTCCTAAAAGATTGATCTCTTCATAGGTAAGTTTTTTCTCCCTTATGATATTAACCATCCAATCATTAAATGGACATATCACGCTTATCTGTTCAAGGGAGAGTAATACCCTCATTTGCTTTAAACCTTCATAGATTATTCTTCGGTCTCCACTAAATTCAACCACTTCGCCTCTTTTCTCATCATCATGAACTATTCTGAGTATCACATATCCTTCAAATATTCCACTTTTCTTTAGAAGGTAGATTTTGTAAGTAAAATTTCCCCATGGTGTAGTCGCACCTTTCAAAAGATTCTTAAATTCGTAATAACTTCGGTAGTATCTAGTAGCTTCTGCGTTATATATTCTTGTCATTTCATTCAAATATTCATCACTATATTCCACAAGTTCAACTGAATCATCAATTCTTTCTTCTGGAGGTATTTCAAATTTGATGCACCATCCCGCCTTACAGCATCCTTTTCTAAGGTACAAACTCCTTGTACCTGAAACTAACATAATATCGATGTCCTCTTCCCGCATTATCTTTTCAGCGTCATCAAGGAGCATAGATGCATAACCTTTTCCGCGGTATTTTTCGTCTGTACAAACCGAACCAACTGAAGCTGCGTTTATTGGTATTCCTTCAATCAAAATGGTAGTTTTATAAAAACCTACAGTCGAAACTACTTTCCCATCCTCTACAATTACTCGGATGTTTTTCAAATTCTCCTCGTTCAAGAGTAAAGGGAACTCCTCTTCCATTGTAGGTTTAAATCCTTTTGATATCCTGAACACCTGATTAATTAAATTTATAACTTCTTCAAATTCCTCTTTTTTACATGCTCTTGGTCCTTCCATAATTTTTTACCTTCCTTTTTTTACTGTTTATCGTAACATCTTTTAGTGACATTTATATTGTTGATTCTGCAGTTCTAAATGTTGAATAATAAGTGCTATTTTGTTATTGTCACCTTACTTAATAATCTTGGAGTATCGGGATCATAACCTTTTGCAACACATAAATAGTATGAAAACATCTGAATTACAGGCACCATGAATAACGGTTTTATAAATTTACCGAGTTCTTTATCAATTGCAAAATATATAAACGACTTTTCTTTCACTTCATCAATATCACTAAAAGCAATCACATCAACTTTTTCTTCAGTCAACTTATTCACTATTCTAATTGAATTTTCAATAGTCTCATCATTGAGGGCTAAAATAAAAACGGGAATATTCCTTTCAATCATAGCTATTGGTCCATGCATAAAATCAGATGTGGAAAAGCCTTTTGCTCTAACATAACTTGTCTCTTGAATTTTTAAGGCAAATTCCAATGCAAGGGGATATACTATTCCACGCCCTAAGATAAAACACTCACTGACATATCTAAACTTCACCACCTCATTTTTAATTTTTTCTTCTAATCCCAAAGCTCTTTTGACAATTTCATCTATCATCGATAATTCGTTGATTATATCATCTCTTTTTCCTAAAAGTGCAGCAAGAAGTTCAAGTAAAAGTATTTCCGCCGTAAATGTCTTAGTAGCAGCAACTGCCTCTTCTACTCCAACATTCATATCAATCGTGTACTGGGCACAGTTTGCAAGTCTCGAATTTGGCGTATTTGTGATAGCCGCCGTCATTGCACCACTTTTGTTTGCCATTTCAATAAAATTGCAAATATCCTCTGACTGCCCCGATTGGGAAACACCTATTACACACGTATTATCTAACTTTAAGTTCTTTTTATAAATCGAAGCAACAGAAGGAGCAGCAAGTCCAACTGGTATCCCTGATAAAATTTCAATTAAGTATTTACCGTAAATTGCAGCATTATCAGAAGAACCCCTTGCCACAAAGATTATATTATCTATTTCCCTATCTAAAATGTTTTTTGCAATAACTTCTATTTTACCTATGTTTTTTTCGTAACTTTGTTTTAAAACTATTGGTTGTTCAATGATTTCCTTTTTCATTTTGTGCATTTAAATTTACACCTCCTGCTGTTTTTAGCAACTACCATATTGTATCGATAAACTTTTTTACTAACTCATCTGCTATTTATATCTCGTCCTATAAAACAGACTAACTCGTTCGAATGATTTTATAAAGAAATTTTCCCCATCATAACAGGATGCTTTGCACCTGTAGCTGTCGGTATGTTGTTAAAATTACCATTTATTGTTTCGCTGGCAAGTATTGCAAACGCTACAGCTTCTTTAGCATCACTATTAAATCCTATATCTTCCAGCGTAAGAACTTCAATATTGTTTAAATCATCTTTTATCATTTTAATAAGCGTTGTGTTATAGCTTCCTCCTCCACTTATGATTACTTTATCAAGACCATACCGTGGTATAACAAACTTCTCATAACTTAAAACTATTGATTTCGCTGTAAGGGCTGTAACAGTTGCAACCAAGTCCTCTTCTCGAATACCTCTCTTGTTAGCTTCTGACATTAATTTGTTCACATAGTGGACTCCAAAATGTTCTCTCCCTGTAGTTTTAGGAGGCTCTTTAGTAAAGTAGTCATCTTGAAGGAGTTCATTAAGAAAAGCCTCATCTACTTTGCCTTCCGCTGCAATTAGTCCTTTATTATCATACTGTAGTTTTCCATTTGTTATTCTTTTTACAACCTCATCTATTACCATATTTCCAGGTCCAGTGTCAAATGCAATTACTTTATTGATTTGGCAGCTTTTGGGTAGTACAGTTACATTTGATATACCTCCTATGTTTTGTAGTGCCACTGTTTTATTTTCTTCCCTATATAATAGGAAGTCAGTATATGCAACTAGTGGTGCTCCTTGTCCTCCAGCTGCTACATCTCTTACTCTAAAATCAGCTACCGTAACTATTCCTGTCCGTTCAGCAATAACTGCCGGTTCACCAATTTGTAAAGTTGATCTTATTGAATATTCGTCATTTTCTATAGGGTTCGGTATATGGTATATTGTTTGTCCATGTGAACCTATTAAATCAACTTTATCAGGGGTTAATTTAGCTTTCTTAATAATTTTAAGTGCCGCATCTGCAAAAAGTTCTCCAAGCAGAAAATTCATGTAGCATATTTTCTCAACTGTACTTGTAGATGGTGTAAAAAGCCCGAAAATTTTCTTTCTCACAGTATCACTGTAAGGAAAATTTTCAAATTCTAATAGTTCTACCTTTGTATCAAACCCTCTACCTTTTATTTTTACTAGGGCAGCATCAATCCCATCAGCAGATGTTCCTGACATAAGCCCTATAGCAAGTCTAACATCTTTCTGGTATATGTTAATAAGCCTATTCATATACCTTTACCTCGCCTCATTCCTGTTTTCTTTATCTTTTAATGAATCTAATGCTATTTTTACTGCTCCTAACGCAGCACATTTAGTGAGTTTCCTTATGTTAATAAGCGGATATCTCTCATATACCATCCTCGAAAAATTGTCAAAAATGAAATTGTTTTTCAGCAGTATGCTTCCACTGGCAACAAGCGTGGTTTTAACATTGTCAAATTTCAAAACTTTTATAACTGCTTCAGCCAATTTGAAAAGTTGAATTGACGCATCTCTAAGTATTTCCTTCGCTTTTTTATCACCTTTTTTATATGCCTCATCTACAATTTTTGCTAGTGATGCTACTTCAGCTTTATTAAACTCCTTCTTATATATGACATTTATAATATCCTCCACCTTTTCAAGTTTCATCTCATGTATGATCATGGGCAAAAGTTCTGTATATGGTTCTCTCCCATCATAACTCCTCAGCATAGATTTAATCGCTTCAAGTCCAATGTAATACCCACTTCCTTCATCACCCAATATATGTCCCCACCCACCAGTTCTGACTTTTTTGCCCTCTTTATCAATGCCATAGGCAATGGAACCTGTTCCGGCTATTATTACAATCCCCTCCACTTTTCCTGTTTCAGCAGCTAGGACTATTTCCGCATCGGTTGTAACAACTATGTTACCTTTTATTCCCAGGGATTTTATCATATCCTCTAATATCATCTTTTCTTCCAATCTACCAGCTCCTGCTGTACCAATACAAAAGCCAATGCAGTCTTCTATAAGTAAACCATTTCTCCCAATTGATTCTCTTATGAGTTTAGTAAGTACTGTATGAACATCATTTAAAGACCCAGAGAGGATATTAGTGGGTCCCCCAAAAGCTGTAAAGAGGATATTGCCTGATAAATCTGCGATTTTTAAAACACTTTTGCTTCCGCCACCATCAATTCCAATAATATACTTCATCTTTATTTAAACCCCCGCTTTACAATGACACTGGAAGTATCCCCTGAGGAATTAAATTTTCCGTTTAAACATTCTATTATATTATTTACAGATAACTGTGTATACTCATAAGCACATAGATATGTTGAAACATCTTTGAATTTTAATATGTCATATGGATTCATTAAGGCAACTACTATTACATTTTTCGTTTTATTAAGAATATTGTTAACAAGTTTAACTTGACCTCCATTTAAGTTAGCGTTATAGGTACCAACAATAATTAAGTCATATTTCTCTATTTTTTCCAGTATACTATTGATAATACTTTCATCAGGATTAACAGGTATCTTCATACTATCCCCGCCAAATTTGTTTACAACAGCCTCAGCAAATGATAAATTCGAAGTTAATTTATCAGCTATCTTGGAAAATATAGTAGATTCTGGAGATATTGCTAAGATATTTTTTGTCCTGATCGGAATAAGATTCATTTCATCTTTTACAAGAGTTAAGCTGTTTCTACTAATCTCTTCTGCAACTTTCCTGTGATATGCACAACCTACAATCTCATTAACCAATTTATAGTTTGGATATGGATCATCCAAAATATTATATTTTTTCTTGATGTCGATAATTCTCCTTACTGACTCATCAATTCGTAATTCGGAAATTTCACCAGATATAACAGCAGCTTTGATTTTATTAAATGCTTCTATCTGCAGCTCCTTGGTATGTGAAATAAGAACAATATCAGCACCAGCTTTTATAGCCATTACAGCCGCTTTTGCTGTTCCAAAATATTTTGATATTGCATTCATCTCCATACAGTCAGTTAGAATTATTCCTTTAAAACCCATTCTCTCTCTTAAAAGTTCTGTAAGGATTTTGTAAGATAACGTCGCTGGTAGTTTTTCATTTTCGTAAGCAGTGAACAATATGTGGGCCGACATTATAGCATCAACACCGTTTTCTATTGCTTTTTTAAATGGTTTTAATTCAGTCGTTTCCAGTCGTTCTTTCTCATGTGTAATAACAGGAAGATCAAGATGTGAATCTACCGAGGTGTCCCCGTGGCCTGGGAAATGCTTTGCTGTAGCTATGACATTTTCCTTTTGCAATCCCTCAATGTATTTTATGCCAAAATCTGCTACCATTTCAGGATTATCACTATATGATCTTACACCTATTACTGGGTTTTCAGGGTTGCTATTTACATCTAAAACAGGTGCAAAATTAATGTTAATTCCAAGTGCTCTCAACTCTTTTCCCGAGATTTCACCTATTCTGCAAGCATTGTTGGGATCCCCTGTTGCAGCAATAGCCATATTTCCAGGTAAAAAGGTTGTGCTTTCATGGATTCTGGTTACCATACCACCTTCCTGGTCTATACCTATAAAAGCTGGTATACCCACATGTTTAATTACATTTCTCTGAATCTCATAATTAAGATCAGCAAGTTGAAATTTGTCTTTTATATTTCTGGAAAACAATATAAAGTTGCCTATCTTGTATTCTTCAACTAATTCCTTAATATGATCATCGTATTTATCAGAAGGAAAACCTACCATAAGAATCTGACCAATCTTTTGTTCTAAAGACATATGTTTAATATCCACGTTAAGCCCCCCTATCTAAATCAGTATAGGTGATATTTACGCTTAATCTTCTCAAAATTCTTACTCTCATTATTCCATTTTTCTAGTAGTTCATCCGCAGGATACCTCTTAAGCCTCAAATCATCTGTACCTGCTAAATGGTCAATATGATAACCAGCACCCTCTTTGGAAGGTGGCAGCCATTTAAAGTTGTCGCCACTCATATCTATTATTTCATATAAAAGCCTAATGCCTATTTCAACTGAGTTGATCAATTTTTTATCTGTAATATGAATTTGAACACCTTTACACAACACATTTGCATACATTGAAAAAGATGGTGTAAAGTATACCGGTCTAAAAATTACACCTGGAAGTTCTTTTCTATTCATTCTCTCTGCAAGGTCGTAAGGGTCTAACCACGGTGCTCCTACTATTTCAAAAGGTTTGGTAGTTCCTCTGCCTACTGAAACGTTTGTTCCTTCAAATAAACAAGTTCCATTATAAAGTATGGCTGCATCAAGGCATGGTATATTAGGAGAAGGATTAATCCATATAAGGCCAGTTTCATCATAATACATCTCTCTTCTCCAGCCTTCCATTTTAACAACATAAAGTTCACAGTTAATATTGAACTCCTCATTGATGAACATAGCAAGTTCACCAATTGTGAGACCATATCTTTGAGGTATGGGATACATACCTACAAAAGACTTAAAGCGCGTATCAAGAATATTCCCTTCAACTTTAACCCCACCGATTGGATTTGGTCTGTCTAATACAACAAATATTTTGTCGTTTTCTTTGCATGCCTCCATTGCATATGCCATTGTATAAATATATGTGTAATACCTTGAACCTACATCTTGTATATCAATAACAAGTACATCTATATCTTTTAGCATATTGGGAGTTGGCTTTTTATTTTCCCCATAAAGACTGTAAACTTTAATACCTGTTCTTTCGTCAATATATTCCTCTACTTTCTCTCCCGCTTGAAGGTTACCTCTTATCCCATGTTCGGGCGAATATAGTGCTTTTAGATTGTACCTCTCATTTAATATTTCTACAGCGGATTTTAATTTTTTGTTGACACCTGAAGGACCTGTTATAAGACCTATTCTTTTCCCCTCAAATATACTCCAATATTCATCTATAATATCAATTCCACATTTTACGGCATTATTCTCCAACTTATATCATCTCCCTATCAATGATGCCATTATCATATTCATAAATAACCTTCTAAATCTTACAATTTTATTATTTTCACGACCAAGATGTACTCTGTTTGTTAATAAAATTATATATATTCCATAAACAGGATCAACCCATATAGATGTACCTGTAAAACCTGTATGTCCAAAGGCCTTTTCACTAAAAAGATCACAACCAGCTGATGAATTTCCCTTTACACACCAACCCCATCCCCTACATTCGCCGCTTTTTCCTCCAGTATAATCCATTATCATTCTCCTAAATAATGGTAATGAAATAAATCTCCCCGCTTTTGTCTTCCCACAATTGACAAGCATATCTGCAAATTTAATTAGGTCTAGTATGCACGAAAACAAACCGGCATGGCCTGATATCCCACCAAAGAATCTCGCATTTTCATCGTGACATACACCACAGAGAAACTCACCTGTTTCCATATTTTTCTCTGTAGGTACAACATCACCTTTTAGCGGATTAAAACACGTGTTTTTCATCTCAAGAGGCTCAAAAATATATTGGTGGCATAGTTTGTCCAAAGTGTTGTTACCAACTAATTCTAATATCTTACCAAGCAGAATAAAACCAAGGTCGCTATATTCAACATAGCCAGGCTTTTTAAGCTGAACCTCTCTGCAAATGTAATCAATAGAGTCTTCATAATCTTTACATACTTTATACAATGGTATATAAGCAGGAAGTCCAGAAGTATGAGTTATTAGATCAAATATTGTAACAGCCTCTTTTCCCCTTCCACGAAATGAAGGTAGATATTCGTATACTTTGTCATATATTGATATAAGACCTTTCTCTATCATAACCATTAGAAGGGGAGTTGTTGCAACTACCTTTGTCAATGACGCTAAATCAAAAAGGGAAGTAATATTTAACGGTGTGTCGTGAGGATAAAATCCTTTGAGTCCTTCTACTTTGAGTGCAACAACTCCATTTTTATCCCCAACCGCAGTTGCTGCACAAGGAAATACTTTTTCTTCTATTCCTCTACTCATTAAATCAAAAGCCTCGTTAAGTCTTTTTTTATTAAATAACATAGCAATCATCTCATTTAACAGGAAAATACTCATATACCTGCTTTATCCTAATAGGATCAATAGCAAAGGCTTCTGCATAAGCTCTTCCACACTCGGTACCTCTAACTACACTTAATGCACTATAATACTCAAGATACCTAAAATGTGGGCTGTTTACGACAAACTCATAACTTCTAAGGGCAGCAATCCACTTTTCATACGACGGCGTTATATCCAAATATACATATGGCCGAAAACCATAAGGGTCTTCCCAATTTTCAGCAAAATACAGTCCTTGAATGCGGTGAGCAGGCAAATTTCTTTCAAATGAATTTAGAGCAGCATAATAGATAGCATCACGTACAATCTTATATGTTGCTTCATGATCTTTATGCATACTGTTTTTCCAGTGGGTAATAATGATATCAGGCTTTTGCTCCCTGATTATATCACATATCCTAAATTTAACATCATCATCAACAGCCAATTCACCATCTTTATACTCAAGGACTATTGCACTTGCACCTATCAAATTTGCAAATGTATTTGCCTCTTTAATCTTCTGTTTTCTGTATTCCGCAGGGGTCAATGTTGGATGCCCTTTTTCCCCTGCTGTTAAATGAATTAAAGTAACCTTGTGCCCTTCCATTGCATATTTTGTCAACACCCCTCCACATGTCAATTCCATATCTCCCGCGTGAGCACCAACTGCTATTATATGAATTTTCTTTCCCATTCTCTACACTTCCTTTTCAAATAAAGCCCATTTCCTTACAACTTTAAAACCAGCTTCTTCATATATTTTCCTTGCAATGTTGTCAACGTGTGTAAATATAGACATATATATTGCACCTTCCTTTTTAAAACTTTCACATAGTTTAAAGAATAAAACTTTGCCTATTCCTAATCCCCGATAATTTGGAGCAACACCTATTCCTGTGAATTTACCACGTCCACTTTGCTGAACCTCTATAGGTCCCGCAAAACCGCAAATTCTACCTTTTTTTGCAGCTACAATCACAGGAAATGGATTTGGCAGTGAAAGGTTGTCATTTATTTCTTTTCTCCACAACTCATGGTTAAGATTATCAAAAAATTCTTGTAATCCGTAATGTTTTGATACATCATAATATTCAATGTTTATACCCTTTTCATTCAAAGTATTGAGTTTTTCTATGATATTTTGCGGTGTCTCAAAACTTGCTAAATCCCTATACATAGCTACTACCCTACCTTTTTCACAATATCCCATCTTCTTCATAAAATTGTATCCAGGACCTTCTACATCTACTCCAGGAGCATTTGGGTGTTCATGTTTTTCTGTCCCTGGAATATACCATTCAAGATTTATCGGATTAAAGAAATCTATTCGAATTTTTCTTTTACCATTCGCAACCAAGTAATTTTCAACATGCTTTAAAAGAAGTGTACCAACGCCTCTATTTCTCATATTTCTTCTGACCAACACAATGGTTACATACCCAGGAACATTTTCAAATGACTCCCCCTGAAAATAATCTTTCCTATAAACTCCGTTTGCAAAACCTATAACATCTTCGTTCTGTACTGCCACAAACGTACCTTCATAGTCAAAATTGGGATTATCAATAAATTTTTTCTTGAAACTTTCTCTAGTAAAAGGCTTATATACGAAATTTTCCTCTTTGCAAATTTCATTCCACAATGAAACCACTTTTTCTATATGTTTATTTTTAAATTTTTCAATTTTCATTTTCAAATTACCTCTCATTATTTTACTTCAGATGCAATCAAAACTGTTTGCAACCAAGCATAATCCTACAATAGCTTTCTCTTTTGTTATCCTTTTATTGCACCTATAGTTATTCCTTGGAGAAAATATTTTTGGCAAGAAAAGAACAAAATAAACATTGGAATTGAGGCAATAACAGCCCCTGCCATCATAGGCGCATATTGAGTAGATTCTGCAAACTTAAATGAAGCCAACCCTACCTGTATCGTTCTCATAGGAGTACTTTGTGTTACAAGAAACGGCCAGAAAAACTCATTCCAATGTCCTACAAAACAAAAGATTGCCACAACTGCCAAACCTGGTTTTGCCAACGGTAAAATTATTCTCCTATATATTCCAAACTCAGAACACCCATCGATTCTCGCAGCGGCGATTAGATCTGATGGAATTGAACTCAAATGTTGTCTCATGAGAAATATATAGTAAGTTGACACCAACGCTGGCAAGATTATAGCATAATACGTGTCAGCCATGTTAAATTTATTTACTACTAGAACATATAATGGTACAAGTGTAACCTGTCCCGGAATCATTATTGTACACATTAAAATCCAGAAAATTGTATCTCTTCCTGGAAAATCAAGTTTAGAAAATGCGTACCCAGCCATTGAGGCAAAAATTACATTTGATATTGTAATTGTTGAAGCTATGAACAATGAATTAAATAACCATCTCCACACGTATTTGTTAGACGTAAAGAAATATTTATATGATTCTAGTGAAAATTCTCTTGGTATTAAACTAAAGTGTATATTTAAAGTATTGGGATTTTTAAAAGAAAGAATAAACATCCAATAAAGTGGAATTATAGTAAATAGAGCCCAGAGTATTAATAGCGAAAATACTATAATTTGCTTCAAATAAAATCCAACTCCCTTTATTGCCTTAAAACTCATTGGTCCTTCTGTTTCTCCTATAAATTTGATAAGGGGATTCATAATCACTCCTCCTACAAAATCAATATTCAACGTCAGAGCTCATATACTTAAACTGAATTATTGATAAACCTGCAATCAGCAAAGCTAAAACAAACGATTCAGCGGCTGCAAGACCAAAATCAAAATATTCAAAAGCATCTTTATAAATCAAATATCCTATGGTAGTTGTTGCATGGTTGGGACCACCACTTGTCAACAGATATGCCTGCATAAATGATTGTGCTGCACCTATTGTACCCACTACAAGCATATATAAAGTTGTTGGCTTTAAAAGTGGCCAAGTTATATTTAGAAATTTTGCCCATCCACTTGCCCCATCAATATCTGCAACTTCATAAAAGGTTGATGGAATACTCCCTAATGCCGCTAAATATAAAATTACCCCACTACCATGACCACCAAGGTATGTCATCAGCATTAGTGAAAACAACGCTATATTTTCTTTACCCAACCAGTTGATATTAGGTATCCCAAACAAAGCTAAAAATTTATTTAATAACCCTTCAGGTGTGGGATCGTATATCACGTACCACACAAGTGAGATTGTCACACCAGATGCTACAGCAGGAAGATAAAAGCATGCCTTAAAAAAGGTCTGAATTCTCTTACTTAATGGAAATAATAACAGTGCAAGGCCTAGTGAAATCAATACATTTACTGGAACGGTACCGATAGTATATATAAGGGTATTAACAAGTGCTTTTACAAACAACGGCCTGTGCAAAATATATTTATAATTTTCCAATCCAACCCATTTTGAATTCATCACATTATATTTTTGAAAGCTCATCAAAAAAGCACTAATTAACGGATATATTGTAAATACTAAAAATTGTAATACAGGCATTGCTATAAATATATAACACCATCCATATTTCTTTATAAATAATTTAATCTTATTAAACTTTTTGAAATTGTCTAAAGCAATTTGCATCTTAAAACTCTCCTTACCTCAATATGATTTGCAGATCATGTTAAAAATTAAATAATTATAATACTTCATTGAATTCCAGTGATAACCTCAAACCACAACTTCCTTACTTAGCGTACCCTTATCATTAATTTAATTTTTCCATACTTCATTAAAGAGGCCCTTTACCCCTCCTTTGCTCGAACCCAAAAGCACCATATAAGTTAAAATATGTTCTTTCCTCTACCTTAATCTTTTGTAAACCTGCATTTCCAATAATCTTTCTGGACAAAGGGCCTCCACTAAATTTTAACAAGTTTTTGCCACTTTACTATCTTCCGAATGCTTCCTTAGCTGCTTTTTTAACATCATTATACATTCTTTCAGGTGTGATATCACCACTAAGTAGAGCTGGCCACTCAGCTTTTATAACTTCATCAAAAATTCTCTGAGCTTTTACTGCTTTATCAACATCTACCTGAATTGGCGGTAATATATTCTTGAACAATATGTCTACCATTTGTTTGTTTTCTGGCTTCATTGTGTATTTATCCTTCCACATTTTATCACCAGATTTTGTAACCTGTGGCAAACATAAAATTTTGGCAGAAATACCTGCTTTTCCTGATGTCAATGCTACAAGTACTTTTGCAACATTTTTTAAATGCTCTTCTTGCTTTACATTTCCTCTATAACTCTTTTGCTTGAACATAGAATATCCATCTACTCCACCAATCGTAACAGGTTTCTGTCCCGCTGCATGTGGCTCAGGTAAAAGAACAAAATCAACTTCTTTATATTCTGGTGGAGCCTTCTTTTCTCTTATTTGCTTATTATTATCTGCTACCATTACTTCATAATATGGCATTGCCTTCCCAACTATCATTGCCCTTTCAGTGTAGAAATATTCCATCCTCTTTTGTGGTGTTATTTGGTTGGTTTCTTTTGGCATAATACCCTCATCAATTAATGACTTTATAAATTTCAATGTTTGTAGAAATCTGGGGTGCGTATAAGTATAGTTGCCTTTTTGATCAAACATATATGGTAACCCATTGTTTGCAAGCATATGTTCTAACAATTCGGTAATACTTGTGCCTGCTGCGTGAAATACAAATCCCCATTGTTTTGTGCCATCAGGTCGTGTCTTTGACCCTCTTTTAGCAAGTCTCTTAAATTCATCCCATGTCCATCCATTTTGCTGAATTTTCTTCCAGTCAATCCCTGCCTCCTCAAGGAGTTTTCTATTTCCTGCAATTGTATGAATTTTCATGTAAAGTGGTAATCCATATAGTTTACCATTAAATTTCATATATTCAAGAGCTGAGTCATAATAATCACTTAGAGTTTTTTTGTCCACATATTTATCAATTTGAACTGCAAGTCCCGTTTGAATATATTTTGCTGCTGGTGTAACAAACATGAGATCCGGTGGGTTACCTGCATTTATTGCTGTGTCAAATTTCATTATACCTTCTGCCCAAGATAATACTTCTTTTTCTATTTTTATGCCAGGGTTTCTTTTCTCAAAATCAGCCCTTATCCACTCAAAATTCTTATCATACTCTTTTTCTACTGGAAATGTCCACACTTTTACAATATCTTTCTTTGCTGGTGCTGCCACTCCTTTTGACTGGTCGAAACTGCTTGATAAAATCGATAATATTGAAATACCTAATATCACACTTAAAAACACTGCAAACATCTTTTTAATTTTTTTCATTCTTTATACCTCCTCGTATAATATGATTATCAAATCAATCAAAGATCCATATCTCAATTGGTACATTAAATTATTAGTACCAATTGATTACTGGAAATTCATTAAAATAAACTCCCTTTCTCAAAACACTCACTTCTCAAAAATTGAATATTAAAATTGACTGCTACAGTTTAAATTTGCCCTTTATCTTTGGTAAACTAAAATCAGAAAAAGTTTAAGCCTGATTTAGTTTATTTGGATATTTTTGATCACCTCCTGCTGGACGTGCTTTGATATCTGCACGCCACAGCTCGCGAAAGACTGAACCCCAAAGGATTACATGAGTAATGTTTACTCGTTTGCTGTGCACTGGCAGTTTACCACATCTGATTTGAGCATGTCAGATGTGTGCACCCTGCAAACTGTTCCGTAGCTCTAATATCGGCGAGGCTGCTATTGTCATGTAATCCCCAGGGATAAAGGGCAAAATTTTTTTCTAACACCACACACTTTAGAAAGGAGGACTTTAAATTGCCTAATACTTTAATCATGGGCATTGATATCAGTAGTCAGTCAAATTCTATCTTCTTCATCGATGATGCCGGAAACCACTTGATTAAAAAACCTTTTTCCTTGCCTAACCATCAAGAAGGTGCTAACGAATTAATCAAAAGAGTTATTGATTGCCTCAGCCAGTATAATCTATCCTACGTTAAATTCGGCATGGAAGCAACTTCACATTACGGTTGGCATCTGCATTTGTACCTTGCTTCTTCATCTGAACTGCTGCCATATAAACCAACTTTTTATGTCCTCAACCCAAGCGTCATCAAAGGCTTTAAAAAAATCTACACTTTCTTGCCTAAAACAGATAGCATCGATGCAATTATCATCGCTGAATGCGTTAGGTTCAGTAAGCTAAATCCAACACCTTTGCCTGATTTTAAATATGCTGC
>Ga0207430_10243_pt1 | contig 17283 bp, 19 predicted proteins | sample YelNatsi3bottle8_FD_187544 | JGI IMG/M metagenome (GOLD analysis project Ga0207430, IMG submission 187544) | Hot spring thermophilic microbial communities from Obsidian Pool, Yellowstone National Park, USA - site 3 bottle 8 (SPAdes) (version 2) | ecosystem: Environmental > Aquatic > Thermal...
TATATATAATAATTCGACAAATGGGAGGGGAAATCCTACATAAAAGATAAAAAATTCAAGAGTGATAGGAAAAAAGTATGTCTGTAGAATGGCTTAAATTAAGGCTTCTGAATTTTGCACAAGTCTATTCGATAAATAGAAAGGAGTTGAAATGTATGGGGCTTATATTAATTTTGGCAATTGGCTTTTATTTGTACAAAACAGGTGACCTGCAAAGAATGATTAATAATTTACATGAAACCAAAAATTACCAAACAAACGAAGCAAAAAGAATACTCGATATACGCTTGGCTAAAGGTGAAATTACAGAAGAAGAATATAACAAATTAAAAAGTATTTTGTAAAATTTAAATATTTAGAGAGGAGGAGAAAATAATGTTTGGAGGATATATGATGGGTGGTTTAGGTCGTTGGTTTGGAGGATATTATCCTTGTGGTTATGGAACTTGGTTCGGCGGTGGACTTACCAATATATTGTTCTTAATTTTAATAGGTGTAGTAATTTACTTGCTAGTAAAACAGATTAGAAATGTTAACTTTTTTAAAAAACACGATACAGATCCTAATAATGAAGCATTAGAAATTGCCAAGTTAAGATACGTTCGAGGTGAAATCACCTTAGACGAGTATACAGAAATAGTTAAAATGTTAAAAAAATAAGCTAAATAATTTGACATTATTGTTGTTTACATTGCTCCTATTGACATTTTATGATAAATTTTTTACAATATATTGAGTAAAGGGGAGTAGTTCGCATAGCTTATATGTGGTAAAGTCAACATATCGGGAAACCCTGGCTTTACCTTAAAGAACGAGACCTTTACATAATATGTTTTACATATTATGTAAAGGTCCTAATTTATTTATAGAGCAAATATAATAGTTGGGGAGGCAATAAAATGGAGGCACTTGTCACATCATTTGTCCTTATCTTTACTTCTGAGATGGGAGATAAGTCACAGCTCATGTCAATGGCCTTTGCTACTCTTTTTAAAGTAAGGACTGTTCTTATAAGTATATTTATCGCAGCCTTAATAAACAATGGTATTGCTGTGATATTTGGTTCGTATATCACCGAATACATTCCCATTTTTTATATAAAATTTTCAGCTGCTTTATTATTTTTGTTTTTTGGAATTTCAACTTTAATAGAGGAAGAAACAAAACAGGAAAAAATAAAAAATTCAAAATACGGTCCTGTTGCAACTATTATAAGTACATATGTACTATCAGAATTTGGAGACAAAACGCAATTGGCTGCTATAGCTTTGACTGCATCATACAACAGTCCTCTGTACATATTAATAGGCACTACTCTTGGAATATTTTTAGCAGATGTATTAGGGATAATTGTAGGCATTTATTTTAATAAAAGAATCCCTTCAAAATATTTAAAATATCTATCTTCTTTCATATTCATCGCCTTTGGTCTTTCTACTTTGTATAAATTGTTTTTCTAAGTCAAAAACGGGTACTTAAATTGTACCCGTTTTTGACCCTCTCATCGGAAGTTTTACCTGCCGTAACAGAAAACCATATTACCTATTCTTGCCGCTATAGGAAGTGACCACAACCACGCATTAGTAGAACTTTGGTCAAAATAATACAAGGCTCCGTTTGTTGGGTCAACACCACTTAACGCATCTCTTGCTGCACTTATAGCGTCAGCTGAGGCAGGTCTATTTATCCACCCATTTAACACAGGAGTAAATTGGTAATTTCCGTATGCATCGACTTGATATATCACGTCTTTTATAGTATTAGGGAAAATACCACTTTTAACTCTGTTTATTACTACGGCCGCAACTGCTACTTTAGCCTGGTATGGTTCTCCATCTGCTTCCGCGGTAACAAGTCGCGCAAGGAGGTCAAATTCCTCTTTTGTGTAGGGTATTACACCCCTTTCAATAGAACCTCTGCTGACATCCTGATATGTCCTATTAGAAGAAGTATCACGGGGTATAATAAAGACTTGTCCAGGATATATTATGTCGCTTTTGTATCCGTTTGCAGATTTGAGCATATCAACAGTAATACCGTATTTTAAAGCAATTAAGTACAAGCTGTCACCTTTTTGGACAACATATGTGTTATCACTGCCCGGCACTTGTAAAACTTGCCCTGGATATATTATTGTATTTTGAAGGCCGTTTAAAGACATCAGCTTAGTATAGGTAGTCCCGTATTTTTGACTTATACCCCATAAGGTATCGCCGGGTTTAACTGTGTAAGTTGCGGCAAATACTGATTGGGAAATAAACAATCCGGCTATAACTGATGCGATGAGAGGTTTGACCTTGATGCGAATATTAAACATGTTGTTCCCCCTTTTGCCTCCGAGGTTAGTTGACGGGTTCGGGTTAGGGACACCCTACCACAAAAGTGGATTCACCCCAATTTAGTTCCCCCGTACCCCTTATCGGGGATTCGGCATATTTTTAACTAAATTATAGCCGGATATTTAACTTGTGTCCATATTAAACTGGTGGAAAGATAGGTACTTACTGGCACTCACTGTAACCACAGAAAGGACAGAAAACACAACCTCCCTCATGAACCAATTTAGCACCGCAATCCGGACATGTAAACACATTTACATTATTTTGATCAGCTTTATTTTCTTTTAGCTGTTTTTTATCCTCTGCCACTTGGTTTTTCATTTTAATCACCTCTATATATTGTTGTATTATTATAATACCACACAATATATAGAATTTCAAGAGCAAAGTTCGATAAAAAAATAACATCACCTTAAAGGCAATGTTATGGTAAATTCACTACCTTTCCCTACTTCACTTTTTACAGTGACACTTCCTTTGTGTTCCTCAATAATCCACTTAGCAATAGCTAATCCCAATCCTGCCCCACCTGTCTCCTTGGCTCTCGCTTTGTCTACTCTGTAAAACCTATCAAAAATATGTGGAATATCTTCTTGTGGTATACCTATGCCATCATCTTTAATTTTTATATAGGCTTTTGAATTATCTTTCCCCACATCAATTTCTATATTGCCATCTGAAGAAGTGTATTTTGCTGCATTGTCTAAAAATATCCTTATAAGCTCTTTAATGAGTTTTTTGTCAGCCGTTATATTTATGTCATTTTGCCCTTTTACAACTATATTTTTGCTTTCATTTAACATTTTTATTTCCTCTGCAACTTCTTTTATTACATCCTTTAAATTAAATTGTTCCTTATTTAACTTTATTGACTTATTATCTCCTTTTGCCAACAAAAGGAGTCTTTCAATGAGATGCTCCATGTCTAACGTTTCTCTTTTAATCGCCTCTATAGCCTCTTGCAATACGGCTTTGTCCTCTTTTCCCCATCTATCCAACATGTCAATATACCCTTTTATTACAGAAATTGGGGTTCTAAGTTCGTGAGAAGCATCAGAGACAAACATGTTCTGCCTTTTAAAAGAATCTTCCAACCTATCCAGCATGTCATTAAAGGTTTTTGCCAATCTTGTAAGTTCATCGTCTTCTCCATATATTTTAAGTCTTTTATTTAACCCATGGGCATCTATCTCTCTTACTTCTTTTGTCATATAATCCACAGGTCTTAAAGCCCTCTTTGTAACGAAATATCCTGCAATAAAGGACACAAAAATTCCTGCCGCATCCGCAAAAAACATCAAAATAAAAAGTAGCTTCAAAAACAAATATTCATTTTCCATGTCTTTTATCACTTGAATATAGAACACTTTATCATCGCTTTTAAAAATGGTATTGAGGTAAGTCAAATCCTTATCATATTTGTCAATTTTAACAGGAATATCTATGTTTACATCATGAGGAATATTAATTCTTTCTAATCTTTTAGAAGAATAGATGACATTCCCTTTTTCATCAAATATTTTTGTATAAATATTTTCATTTGGTATGCTTGAAAAAATCAAATCTTTTTCAGATAAATTGACGTCCCCTTTTATTTCCCCCAGTTTACTTTTTATAGCCTCTGCCTGGCTTGTTACTTGGTCCATTGCTTGGTATATTAAATAATATTTTAAGCCGTAAAGCACAGAAGCATTAAGCGCAACCAATATTACTGAAAAAACTACAGAATAAAGAAGAGCTATCCTTAAAGTTATGCGGCGGGGCCACAGTTTAATCTTCATCCTTATCCTCCTTCAAAGTGTACCCCACTCCTCTTATGGTGTGGATTAACTTCCGGTCAAAGGGGTCGTCAATCTTGCTCCTTAAATACCTTATATATACATCCACTATGTTAGTATCTCCATAATAATCATAACCCCACACACACTCAAGGATTTTTTCCCTTGTCAAAGCTATATTCGCATTTTTAATTAAAAACTCTAAAAGGTCAAATTCTTTTTTTGTAAGTTCAATTTTTATACCCGCTCTTCTTACTTCATGAGTTGTCAAATCCATAGTGATGTCGCTATATCTTAACACATCTTTTTTAAGATGCGGCTTTTTCTTTCTCAAAGCAGCCCTCACTCTTGCAAAAAGCTCTTCTATAGAAAAGGGTTTTGTCACATAGTCATCAGCTCCAATGTCAAGTCCTTCCACTTTGTCTTTTACTTCGTACTTGGCAGTAAGCATTATAACAGGTATGTCAGAATGTTCTCTTATTTTTTTTAAAACTTCAAATCCATCAATTCCCGGAAGCATTATGTCCAAAAGCACAAGGTCATAATCTCCTTCTAATGCCTCCTTTAAGCCAGAAGGTCCATCGTAAGTCACAGTGACAGTATATCCTTCATGTTCAAACTCCAATTGTAAAAAACGGGCTATGTGCTTTTCATCCTCTATGATAAGTATCTTTTCTTTCATCATTCATCACCAATGATATTATAGCATATCAAAGGTTTTATAAAAATCTGGATATGAAATATTTACACATTCAGCATTTTTTATCTTAGTTTCTCCTTCTGCTATAAGTCCAGCAACCCATAAAGACATGGCAATCCTGTGGTCGTTGTAACTTTCCACTGTATTTCCTCTTAAAAAACCCGTCCCTTCTATAATCATCCCATCTTCTGTTTCAAAAATTTTTGCTCCCATTTTCTTTAATTCTGAAGTGATTGTATTTATTCTATTGCTTTCTTTTACTTTTAACTCCTCGGCATCTTTTATCACTGTTTTCCCTTCTGCGAAGACTGCTGCAACTGCTATTACTGGAATTTCATCAATAAGCCTTGGAATAAGACTTCCTCCAATTTCAATTCCTTTTAGCCTTGAAGTCTTAACTGTTATATCCGCTACTTTTTCATTGTTTATAGTTCTTTCATTTGTTAAGACAATGTCTCCTCCCATCTCTTTTATCACATCGATAATACCAGTCCTTGTAAGATTTACATTTACATTTTTTATAGTAACCTCCGAATTTGGAACGAGAGTTGCAGCAACAATAAAATATGCTGCTGACGATATATCCCCTGGTACAATAACTCTCTGCCCTTGTAATTTGTAGCCAGGGTAACAAGTTATTTTTGTGCCATTTACATCCACTTTAGCACCAAAAGAACTAAACATGAGTTCCGTGTGATTTCTTGAAGGGTAAGGCTCTTCAATAGTCGTTTTATCATCAGCGTAAAGGCTTGCCAACATTATGCTGGACTTAACCTGTGCACTGGCAATTGGCATTTTGTAATATATGCCTTTAAGTTTGTTTCCAAAAACCGTAAGAGGTGCAAAATTTCCTTCTCTTGCTTCTATTTTCGCTCCCATCATACTAAGAGGAGTTATCACTCTTCCCATAGGGCGTCTCTTTATAGAATCATCACCTGTAAGCGTTGTCTCAAACTTTTGACCAGCGAGAATACCCATCAAAAGCCTAATGGTAGTACCCGAATTTCCTACATCAAGGATTTTTTCGCTTTTATTTAAATAAAGCCCTTTTCCATGAACTTTAACATTTGTCCCTTTTAATTCAATGTCAACTCCTAAATTCTTCATACAATTAATAGTAGATATACAATCTTCTCCTAAAAGAAAATTTTCAATTTCTGTAATCCCTTCTGCAATTGACCCAATCATTACAGCTCTATGGGATATTGACTTGTCTCCAGGGACTGAGATAATACCTTTTAAAAATCTTTTCTTTTTAACTTCAATATCCATAACAACACCTCAAGTTATAGTGTTTCGATATTTTCTTGCATCTTCAAGAAACTTTTGTATGGTGTCAATATCGTCATTTTCTAAATAACAAATAAAGTCACTTAGGACTTCCCTGTAATTTTTTAGTAACTCCAAAATAACTTCTTTGTTTGTACAAATTATGTCTTTCCATATTTCAGTCTGAGACAAGGCAATTCGCGTAGTATCTTTAAACCCACCAGCTGCGTATTTAAATGCTTCACTGCATTTATCATGAGCAAAATTCGTAAGGGTAGCAGAAAGAATATGAGGTACATGACTTATTATTCCGACAATGGCATCGTGTTTATTATAATCCATTATTACCGGTTTTGCACCTATTTTTATTATTACTTCATTTATAAATAAATCTAAAACATCTTCCTTTACATTATCAAAAGGTGTCAACAAATAATTAGAGTTGACAAATAAATCTGCATCAGCGTTATCATAACCTGCCTTCTCTGTGCCAGCCATAGGATGGCCCCCGATGAAAAAAATTTCATCGGGTAAAAATTTTTGCACTTCTTCCATTATAACTTTTTTTGTACTTCCAACGTCAGTTACAATACAACCTTTTTTTAAATAAGGAAGTATATTTTTAGCCTTTTCAGCAACTTTTCCAACAGGCGTGCATATAAAAACTACATCAGCATCTACTTGAAAATCAAGGTCTGTCACGCCGTAAGAAATTACTCCTTCTTCTAATGCTTTTTGTAAACTGTCTCTATTTATATCAACACCAATAATGTCTATATCTGTGTATTTTTTTAATGCTTTTGCCATTGATCCCCCTATAAGACCCAATCCTACAATAACCGCATTTTTTATCATACAAAATCACGCCCTACTGCTTTAGCGATAACCTTTATGTCCTCACACAAAGTCTCAAAATTTTCAGGAGTAAGGGATTGAGCCCCATCGGATAATGCATTTTTAGGGTCTGGATGTACCTCAATAATGAGGCCATCGGCTCCTGCTGCTATAGCAGCTTTAGCCATAGGAGCTACAAGGTGCCATTTCCCAGTCCCGTGACTGGGATCAACAACTATAGGCAAATGGCTCAACTTTTTTATGGCTGGGACTGCACTTAAATCCAAAGTATTTCGTGTATAAGTTTCAAACGTCCTTATTCCTCTTTCACATAGGATGACGTCTTTATTACCCTCGCTTAGGATATACTCCGCAGCACTTAACCACTCTTCTAATGTTGCCGCAAGTCCTCTCTTTAATAAAACAGGCTTGTTGATTCTACCTACTGCTTTAAGTAATGGAAAATTTTGCATATTTCTTGTACCTATTTGTATAACATCAGCGTATTCCGCCACTAGTTCAACTGAATGGACATCCATAACTTCTGTAACAATCTTAAGTCCAGTAAGTTCTTTAGCTTCTTTTAGCATCTTTAAGCCCTCTTCTTCAAGGCCTTGGAAGGAGTAAGGTGATGTTCTCGGTTTAAATGCTCCTCCTCTTAAAAATTGAGCTCCCGCTTTTTTAACAGCCATAGCACTTTCAAAGAGTTGTTCTCTGCTTTCTACCGCACAAGGGCCCGCCATTATAACTATGTTGCTTCCACCAATTTCGATGTCTTCTACTTTTACCACAGTTGGCTCTGGTTTAAATATCTTACTAGCAAGTTTGTAAGGCTCCACAATAGGAATGACTTTTTCTACTCCCTCCATCATTTCTACAGCCTTACCTTCTAATTTTTTCTTATCACCTATAACACCTATGACTATTTTTTCTTCACCTTTTGAAATGTGGTAACCTAAACCAAGAGATGTTAAAAGATTTGTAATATCAGAGATTTGCTTATCAGTGGCATCAATATTCATAACAATTACCATTTTCAATTCCTCCATTCTACCGTTCTACTTAAATTTAGGATATGAACCTAATACTTTTAAAAAATCCGTTCTACCTTTTAACTCCTCTAAGGCACTCTTTACTATTTCATCTTCTCTATGCCCCTCAATGTCCACCCAAAAAACATATTCCCCAAGTTTTTTCCTTGAAGGTCGAGATTCTATTTTTGTCATATTGATTTTTTTGTTGGCCAAAACCCCTAAAGCGTTATATAAACTGCCTGGAACATTTGGGACAGAAAAGACTATTGATGTCTTGTCTTTCCCTGTGACAACCCCGTCCTTTTGAGAAAGGACCAAAAACCTTGTATAATTTTCTTTTACATCTTGTATGTCCCTATCAATTATTCTCATACCGTAAATAACAGCTGCTCTTTCAGGACCTATCGCCACTACTCCAGGTTTAGATTTGACACCTAAGACTGCTTGGGCAGTACTGTCTGTAGCTTTTATTTCCGCATTGGGAAATTTTTTAGATATATATTCCCTGCACTGAGCAATTGCCTGCTGATGAGAAAGTATACAATGTACATCTTTAAATTCAACTGGAGCATCCGAAATCAAGCAATGGGAAATAGGTATTATCATTTCTCCTTTTATCATTATCCCATTTGCGTCGTTTATCAGCATATCTACGGCAATATTTACAGAACCTTCGATAGAGTTTTCAATAGGAATTACTGCCTCTTCGCATAAGCTATTGCTTATACAATTTATGACTTCCGGAATGGTGTTAAACTCTACAACTTCACAGTTTTCAACACCTTGTGTGTATTTTATAACAGCTTCTTCAGAAAATGTTCCTTTAGGCCCTAAATAACCAATTTTCATCCAACACCCCCTTGCAATTTATAATATTGGTGATATTTTAATACTTTGCATAAGTAAAGTCAAGTAAATTTTTCATAAAGTCTAAAAAAGATAAAGAAAAAAGCGGTTACCCGCTTATTTTAAAACTTTTAAGATTTCTTCCTCTTTAACAGTCGTAACTTCAGCTTTTCCTAAACCACGAAGAAGAACAAAATTTATTTTGGCTTCTCTACTCTTTTTATCAAGTTTTATAGCCTCTACGATGTCTTCTTTGTGCAAATCCTCATAATCTGTAGGTAATCCTGTCCTTTGTATTAAAGAAAAAATTCTTTCAAAATATTTTTCATCAATATACCCTAAATTTAATGCAAGTTTACAAGCGTATACCATACCTATAGCAACAGCTTCACCGTGAATATACCTCTCATAACCTGTTAAAGCTTCAATGGCATGTCCTATTGTATGGCCAAAATTTAATATTGAACGCAGGTTTTCTTCTTTTTCATCAAGAGATACGATTTTCCCTTTTATTTCGCAAGATTTTTTGATTATATACCTTAATTTATCTTCTTTTAAATCTAAAATTTCATAAATGTTGCTTTCAATATACTCAAATAAACTAAAATCCCATATAATACCATATTTGATTATTTCAGCTAATCCACCAAGTATTTCTCTTTTATCTAACGTGTTTAAAACGGCGGTGTCTATATATACCATTTTAGGTTGATGAAAAGCTCCTATTATGTTTTTGCCTTTTTTTAGATTGACTGCTACTTTGCCCCCTACACTGCTATCAACCTGCGCCAACAAAGTCGTAGGAATTTGCACAAAGTCTATTCCCCTCATGTAAGTTGCTGCGACAAATCCCGCTATGTCTCCTACAACGCCTCCTCCAAGAGCTATAACTGAACTGTCTCTTAAAAGTCCATAGTCATAAGCTTTTTCAAGAAGCCTTTGTGCCATTTCCATTGTTTTACTTGTTTCCCCTGCAGGAATAACTTCATATGACACATCAAAACGACTTTTTTTAAGACTTTCATTGAGTTTTTCAAAATACAAAGGATAAACATTAGAATCAGTTATTACAAATGTTTTACTGCTTCTCACATGTTTCTTTATCACTTCTCCTACTTTATCCAAATAATCATAGGCAAAATAAATAGGATAAGACCTTTCTTTTAAATCAACTGTTATAAAATCCAAAGTTCACACCTCACACTTTTTTATTTTAATATTATACATCATTAAAAAGAAAAAGTTAAGCAAAATGAGTAAAACAATATTTCAGCTTAAACTTCTTCTGGCTCTTTATCAAAATAATAGAGGTACATGTCTTCAAATTCTGGTTCTACTGATTATTAAAAAACAAAAAAGGACAGTCTCTTTTACTGCCCTCTTGATTCATTATAGCATTTTTTCAAACTCATCAAGCAATTTTTCAAAAACATCCAAAGCTTCATTTACTGGTTTTGGAGTAGTTAAATCTACTCCTGCCTTCTTTAAAAGGTTTAAGGGATAATCAGAGCTCCCGCTCTTTAAAAACTCCTTATACCTTTCTACAGCTTTTTCCCCCTCATTTAATATCATCTGAGAAATAGCTATTGCCGCAGAAAATCCAGTAGCATATTTATAAACATAGAAATTTCTATAAAAATGTGGGATTCTCGCCCACTCATAGCTTATTCCTTCATCTACCACTATGTCATCTCCATAGTAGAGCTTATTTAATTCATAATATTTTTTGTTTAACACTTCCGCTGTAAGAGGTTCTCCTCTCTCTGCCATTTCGTGTATGAGTTTTTCAAACTCAGCAAACATAACTTGCCTATAGACTGTTCCTCTAAATTCCTCAAAGAAGTGGTTCAAAAGATAAAGTTTTTCTTTTTCATCTTTAGAATTTTTCAAAAGATAATTCATAAGTATAGCTTCATTGCAAGTAGAAGCTACTTCTGCCACAAAAATCTTATAACCTGCATACACATAGGGCTGGGTCGCATTTGAGTAATAGGTATGCAAAGAATGTCCCATTTCATGGGCAATTGTAAATACATCATTTAATTTGCCCTGATAGTTTAAAAGTACATAAGGGTGAGTGCCATAAGTTCCCCATGAATAAGCTCCAGAAGTTTTTCCTCGATTTTCATATACGTCCACCCAACGAGAATTAAATCCTTTCCTTAGTAAATTTATGTATTCATCTCCTAACGGTTGTAGTCCTTCTAGCACGAGGTTAATTGCTTCTTCATATGTAAATTTCTTATCATATTCCTGTATCAAGGGCACATACAAGTCATACATGTGAAGCTCATCTAAACCTAAAAGCTTCTTTTTAAGCCTTACATATCTATGTAATACATCAAGTCTACTATGTACTGTCTCTATAAGATTGTTGTAAACTTCTACACTAACATTGTCTTCAAAAAGTGAAGCTTCCAAAGAAGAATTGTATTTCCGTGTTTTAGCGTAGAAAATATCTTTCTTTACATTCCCCGCCATTGTAGAAGCAAAAGTATTTATAAATTTTTTGTATGTGTCATACATGGCGTTAAATGCGGCTTTTCTGACGTTTCTGTCTTTACTCTGCATGAAGCGTACAAAATTGCCATGAGTCACTTCTACTTCTTTGCCTTCTTCATCTTTAATAGTGGGGAATCTCATGTCAGCATTATTCAACATAGTATATACATTTGAAACAGATTCTGCCAATGTTTCTGCTTCTGCTAATATTTTTTCTTCTTCCGATGAAAGTACATGAGGTTTAAACCTGATTAAATCTTCAAGATATTGCTTATAAATCTTTAATTCTTCTAATTCTTCTATCATTTCCATTAATTTTTGTGTATCAATGGATAAAATCTCTGGAGCTATAAAAGAAGTAGCACTCATAACTTCAACATTGAGTCTCATGGCCTTGTCAGTCAAAGCTTGATATTTGGGATTAGTATTATCTTCGTCTCTTCTCATACGGGCATAGGCAAAAATTTTGCTGGCTGTCATCCCAATTTGGTCATTAAGTTTTAGTACCTCTAATAAATTTCTTGAAGTGTTAATTTTGCCTTTAAACTTTACAATCTCTTTTAAAAGCTCTTTAGTCTTGTTATAGTCTTCTTCCCACAAATTCTCATTTTCATATATATCCTCAAGTCGCCATTTATACTTATCTTCAATTTCGCTTCTATCTTTTAAAACCTCCACTTTAATCCCCCCGTTCAACTTTTTCAAATATCTCTTTCTTAAGCCTTATCCCTGTAGGAGTCTTTGCAAGTCCCCCTTCTGCAGTTTCCCTTAAAGCGTAAGGTATAGCTTTCCCTACTTTATACATAGCTTCTACCACTTCGTCAAAGGGTATGACACTGTCCATTCCTGCTATTGCAAAATCAGCGCATATCATAGCATTAAGCGCCCCAAGGGCATTTCTCTTTTCACAAGGGATTTCTACCAACCCTGCAACTGGGTCGCATACAAGCCCTAGCAAATTCATTATAGCAAAAGAAGCTGCCGTCAAACACTGTTCTGGTGTTCCCCCCATAAGTTCTACTAAAGCTGCTGCAGCCATCGCTGAAGCAGAACCTACTTCTGCTTGACATCCCCCCTCAGCTCCAGATAAAGTAGCATTTTTAGCTATTATAATACCTATGCCGGTAGCAGTGAAAAGAGCTCTTGTCATATCATCATCACTTTTGCCAAATTTTCTCGCCACTGTAATAAGAGCTCCCGGAATAACTCCACTGGAACCTGCAGTAGGAGCAGCAACAATTTTACCCATAGAAGCATTTACTTCTGTCACTGCAAGAGCAGAAGCAGCAGCTTTTGCCATTGTTTCACAAGAAAGAGTATTGCCAATGATTATTCTTTCATATAGTTTTTTTGCATCTCCACCTGATAAACCACTTACTGATTTTAAATCTTCATTTAAACCTTTATTAATAGCTTCTTTCATTACTTTGAGGTTATTTCTCATCTTTTGAAAAATTGTATCAAGGCCTTCTCCTGTCTTTTCTTGCTCCGCTAGCACCACAATTTGCGATATTGGTAAGTTAAATTTTTTTGTAAGTTCTAATAGTTCATAACCATGATTAAATTGATACATTTTATACCTCCATTACATAGGATTTATTATTATGGCATTTAAAATTCCATCAATGTTTTTTATGGTTTCTTTTGCAGCATCAGGTATTTTTTGGTCTGATTCTATGACCATAATAGCTTTGTCACCTTTTGAATGCCTGTACACTCTCATAAAAGCTATATTTATTTTGTAATCTGCAAAAATTTTAGTGACATTTGCCACTATCCCTGGTCTATCTATGTGATTTGTAATCAACGTTTCATATTCACCAGTAAACTCTACCTCTATGCCATTTATCTCTTTTAAAAGCACATTTCCTCCACCAATAGAACATCCTAAAATGCTGTTTTTCTGTCCACTTTTACCTGTTATTATCATTTTTACAGTATTGGGATGTGGTGATTCTTCGTCACTTTCAGTAAATTTAAACTTTATCCCTTGCTGTCTTGCTATTTCAAAAGAATGAGGCAGTTTCTCATCATCTGGGTCAAAACCTAATATCCCTGCCACAAGAGCCTTATCCGTACCATGTCCCCTATATGTACGGGCAAAAGATTCATACAATACAAATTCCACTTCTGATATATCCTCTTCCACAATTTCACGAGCAATTTTCGCAAGCCTTGCGGCCCCTGCTGTATGAGAACTGCTGGGTCCAATCATCACAGGCCCCATAATATCAAATACACTGTATTCTCTCATACAAAATCCCCTTACGTAAAAGTTTTCTTAACTATATTGTACCTTTAGCCCTATAAAAATGCAATAGAACAACAAGCCAGTAAATCTGACTTATTGCTTTTTTATTTTCAATTTTTTTATATTTAAGGGTTTTAGCTTATTATGCTTGATTAGCACCTCTTTAAAAGCTACGTCAATAGTCGTACCTTTTTGATACTCTAAATATACTTCTTCAAAAAATTCTTTGCCGAATTTTTCAAATAAAAGCTCTATATATTCATCTGTATTTTCTTCATCATATGAGATTTTTCCAAAAACAAAATTTTTGCCCTTAGACCATTTTAACTTCATGATTTTTTACTCTTCCTTTATCAAAACAGCTCTTGTAGGGGAGGCTTCGGCACCTCTAATTTTTAAAGGCGCAGCATATAAGAAATATTCTCCTTCTTCTACATCTTTTAACCGTAGTCCCTCAAGAATAACTATACCTGCTCCTAAAAGAATCTTGTGAGTTTCATGCTCTGGCTGATTTCTCTCAATTCCTAATGCATCAATACCTACACCAATTACACCTTTTTCTTTTAAAAACTGGGCACCGCTTTTATCTAAATAGACAAATTCAAAATCGAAATCCTCTCTAAAAGAATTTCTTGTTTTAAATATTATAAAATCTCCTTTTTGAATGTCTTTACTTGCAAGGTCTTCCGATGTTATTTTATCAGATATATTTGTAAAGTCAAATACTTTACATTTAGTTATAACCTTATTGAGGTCTATATTTTCTACTGTATCTCCTCCCCTAATCATGTGTAGAGGAGCATCAATATGCGCTCCTGTATGCATGTCCATGCTAATACGGGACTCTCTCACATCGCCACTATCAACGGTAATAGTATGTTTAGGCCTTTTTTCTTTTTTATTTTTGTAAACAGTCATATTTTCGTGAATTTCCATCGAAATATCGTATATTTTCATTTAATTTACCCCCTTTTTTTATACATTCCACCACATTCTATTGTCCCTTAGTAACAGCTCATTTGCTTCTTTAGGTCCCCAGGTCCCTGGCTGATAATTAGGAAAGTCAGGCGTTTTATCTTTCCATGCTTCAGCAATAGCATCTACAAACTTCCAAGAATATTCTACCTCATCCCATCGCGTAAATAAAGTAGAATCTCCTCTCATGACATCGTAAAGAAGTCTTTCATAAGCTTCTGGAGAATTATTTGAAATCTGGCAATTTTGACAAAAATCCATATCTACAGGTTGTATGGTGATATCTCCTGCCCCAGGAACTTTTGCATTAAATTGAAGCTTTACACCTTCCTCAGGTTGAATTTTTATAACTAATAAATTTGGCAATAAATTTTTATATTCTTTAAAATACAAGATTCCTGGCAACGGTTTGAACTGTATTACAATTTGTGTAGACTTTTCCGGCATTCTTTTGCCTGTGCGAATGTAGAAAGGTACTCCTGCCCAGCGAAAATTTTCCACATGCACTTTCAAAGCTACAAATGTCTCTGTATTAGAAGTAGGGGAAACTTTGTCTTCTTGTCTATATCCTGCATACTGCCCTCTCACAACATTTTTCTCAACAGCCTCTGGAGTAAATATCTCCAAAGACTTCAGAACTTTTACCTTCTCGTCTCTTATAGATTCTGTATCGAGGTTTACAGGCGGTTCCATTGCCGTTAAAGTTAGAAGTTGAAGCATGTGATTTTGTACCATATCTCGTAACGCCCCGGCTTTTTCATAATACCCACCGCGATTTTCTATTCCGACTATTTCATTTGAAGAAATCTGAACATTATCAATATACCTTCTGTTCCACACAGGTTCAAAAAATACATTAGCAAATCTAATTATCATTATGTTCTGAAGCATCTCTTTTCCCAGATAATGGTCTATCCTGTAGGTATTCCTTTCCGTGAAAACATCAGTTATTATTTTATTTAATTTCCGTGCCGATTCCAAATCTTCTCCAAAAGGTTTTTCTATGACCACCCTTTGCCAGGAAGTCTCATTATTTACCATACCATGCCTATAGAGTTTTTCAACAATTATACCGAAATATTCTGGAGCTACTGCAAGATAGTATACCCTATTGCCCTTTGTATTGTATTTTTCATCAAGTTCTTTTAAAAAAGAACTTAATTCCATATAGCCATTATCATATACAAAGTCAAATCTCTTATAATATATCCTTTCACTTAAATCTTGCCAAACTTTTTCATCAATGTCAAATCTCGAATAATTTTTAACAGACTCTAATACTTCCTTCCTATATTGTTCCTCTGTTTTATCTCTTCTTCCTATGGATACAACAGCAAAATTTTCAGGAAGAATTTTTTGGTATTTCAAATTGTACAAAGCAGGCATAAGTTTTCTGTGAGTTAAATCCCCTGTCCCGCCAAATATAACCATTATATTAGATATATTATTTTTAACCATAAAACCACCTCTATTAATTCTCTTCCACCGCATGTCCTCCAAACTCATTTCTCAAAGCAGCTACAACCTTTCCTGCAAATGTATCTTCTTGCTCTGAACGATATCTCATAAATAAAGACTGTGCAATTACAGGCACTGGCACTTTGAGGTTTAAAGCTTCTTCTACCGTCCAGAGTCCTTCTCCAGAAGAGTGCATTACTCCTTTTATCCCAGACAATTTAGGGTCTTTTTCAAAAGCTTTTTCCATAAGCTCCATAAGCCATCCGCGAATCACTGACCCATGACTCCAAACTCTGGCCACTTCTTTTAAATCAAAATCAAACTGACTTTTCTCTAAAACCTCAAACCCTTCTCCTATAGCTTGCATCATTCCGTATTCTATGCCGTTGTGAACCATTTTTGCAAAATGTCCTGAGCCGTTTTTGCCTGTATGTAAATAACCGTTTTCCGCACTTATATCCCTAATTAGAGGTTCAATATATTTAAAGACCTCATCTTCTGCTCCTATCATGGTGCAAGCCCCATGTCTTGCTCCTTCAATTCCTCCACTTGTGCCCACATCTACAAAATCAATTCCTTTTTCTTTAAGCATCTCATACCTTCTTAAAGTATCTTTATAGTAGGAATTGCCGCCGTCTATTAAGATGCCATGTTCTTCAAGCAAGGGAACTAATTTTTCTATCATTTCGTCAACAGGGTCTCCTGCAGGTACCATAAGCCATATTATTCTTCTCCTTTCAAGTTTTTTTACTAAATCTTCAATTGTATAAGCTCCTTTTATTCCTTCCTTTTCAGCCTCCTTTATTTTCTCAGGTGACCTGTTATATACCACTACCTCATGCCCATGGTCTCTCATATTTAAAGCAAGATTAAATCCCATTCGTCCTAATCCAATTAAACCTACCTTCATATAAATCCTCCTTAATAATAATTATTGTTGTATAATATTTTTTACTTGAGGGTGTTATATAATTATATCACACATTTTAAAAATTTAAATGACGAAAATCACATGCTTTCATTTAAAAAGCAAGGAAAAACCCTGCTTAATACCTTTACACTATTATTTTCCCTTGTTTTTATCTGCAATATAACAAAATTTAAAAAGGGACCCATTTTAGTCCCTTTCAGTTTGTTGACAAAGCAAAATTTAAGCCCCTGTTTTCCTACTTCCGAAAACAGGGGCTGTATGTATCTGGATAAAATTTTCTTTAAAACTCCAAATAATGGATAAAAATTCAAAGTACCCAAAGGGCTCTTGCCCCTCCTCCATAACCATGTTGCCATTTTCTTTAAA
>Ga0207430_10244_pt1 | contig 17272 bp, 15 predicted proteins | sample YelNatsi3bottle8_FD_187544 | JGI IMG/M metagenome (GOLD analysis project Ga0207430, IMG submission 187544) | Hot spring thermophilic microbial communities from Obsidian Pool, Yellowstone National Park, USA - site 3 bottle 8 (SPAdes) (version 2) | ecosystem: Environmental > Aquatic > Thermal...
TACTCGTAATAGGTGGCGGAGTAATACCCCATGACGACATACCCTTCCTAAAACAGTGCGGGATAGCTGAAATATTCACCCCGGGCACTCCCATTTCTACCATAGTAGAATTTATTAAGAACAACGTGAAAAAATAAAGCTACCAAAACCGAATAAGAGGTGTTTTAATGCATCTATATGAAAGAATCTTAAACAAAGATAAAAGAGCTGTAGCAAGGCTCATAACATTAATAGAAAATGAAGTAAAAGAAGCGAGGGAAGAATTAAAAAAGATATATAAAAATACGGGCAATGCAAGGATAATCGGCATAACAGGGCCACCGGGTGCTGGAAAAAGCAGCTTGGTGAATGAACTGGTAAAGGCAATAAGAAAAGAGGGGAAAGAGGTGGGGGTAATAGCTGTAGACCCCACCAGCCCCTTTACTGGTGGTGCCCTATTGGGAGACAGAATACGAATGAATGAAATATCCTTAGACCCCGGTGTATTTATAAGGAGCATGGGAAGTAGAGGGTCTCTTGGAGGAATAGCTAAAGCTGCCTTTGACGCTGTAAAAGTCCTTGATGCTTACGGAATGGATTACATAATAATTGAAACGGTGGGAGTAGGACAGTCTGAAGTAGACATAGTAAGGCTTGCAGATACGGTAGTGCTTGTACTCGTTCCAGGACTTGGAGACGATGTACAAGCCATAAAAGCAGGCATTATGGAGATTGCAGATATATTTGCAATAAACAAAGCAGACAAAGAAGGAACAGATAGACTTATAACTGAGATTCAGATGATGCTCGACCTTGGATTAAAAGAAAACCCCTGGAGGCCCCCTGTATTAAAAACTGTAGCACTTACTGGAGCAGGTATTCAAGAACTTTATGAAGAAATAAAAAAACATTTAGAATTTCAAAATAACATGGGCATTTTAAAAGAAAAAAGAAGAAACAGGATAAGAGAAGAATTCTATACCCACCTGAGAGATAATATCACAAAACAAATAATCGAAAAAAAATCTGAAAAGATAAAAGAACTTTTAAAAGCAATAGAAGAAAAAAACTTAGACCCCTATTCTGCTGTAGAAATAATCTTAAGACAAATAAATATATAAAAACCAGATAAAAGAAACATAAGGAGGTAATACAATGAAGACTTTAAAAATAGACCATATGGGAATTGCTGTAAAAGACTTAGAGGAGGCAAAAAAGGTCTATACCGATTTATTGGGACTTGAGGTGCACGGGGAAGAGGTAGTAGAAGAACAGAAAGTAAAAGTAGTATTTATCCCTGTAGGCGACAGCGAAGTAGAACTATTAGAATCGACCGACCCCGAAGGCCCGATAGCAAAATTCATAGAAAAGAATGGGGAAGGTATACAGCATATAGCATTCAGAGTAGATGATATAGAAAAAGCATTAGAAGAACTAAAACAAAAGGGAGTAAGGCTAATTGATGAGAAACCAAGATACGGAGCCGGTGGAGCAAAAATTGCCTTTATTCATCCAAAAGCTACAAAAGGTGTTTTAATAGAACTTTGCGAAAGAAAATAAAAAAGGAGGAAGTAAAATAAATGGAAACCTTTGAACAAAAATTAGAGATTTTAAGGCAAAAAAGGAAAGAAGTAGAGCTCGGAGGTGGTGAAAAAAAGATACAAAAACAGCATGAAAGCGGTAAACTCACAGCAAGGGAAAGAATTGAAAAACTATTAGACAAAGGCAGCTTTGTAGAAATTGACGCCTTTGTAGAGCACCGCTGCATCGACTTTGACATGGCAGACACAAAAGCACCAGGTGAAGGCGTAGTGACGGGATACGGTACAATAGACGGCAGGTTGGTATTTGTATTTGCACAGGATTTCACCGTAATAGGCGGTTCTCTCGGCGAAATGCATGCAGCAAAGATAGTAAAAATAATGGATATGGCATTAAAGATGGGTGCACCCGTAATAGGATTGAATGATTCGGGTGGTGCAAGGATTCAAGAAGGAGTAGATGCCCTCAAAGGCTATGGAGAAATCTTCTACAGAAACACCATCGCTTCCGGAGTAATACCCCAGATTTCAGTAATCTTAGGCCCCTGCGCAGGAGGAGCCGTATATTCACCTGCTCTTACCGACTTTATATTCATGGTAAGCGATATGAGCAAGATGTTCATAACAGGTCCTCAGGTAATAAAAGCGGTAACAGGAGAAGACGTAAGCCCCGAAGAATTAGGCGGAGCTATGGCACACAACACCAAAAGCGGTGTTGCCCACTTTATGGCATCGAGCGAAGAAGAGTGCTTTGAACAAATAAGAAAACTCCTTTCATACCTGCCGTCAAACAATTTAGAGGATCCACCTTTGAAAGAAACAAATGACGAAGTGCTAAAAATAGTGCCGGAACTCAACAAAATCGTTCCCGTTGATCCCAACAAGCCCTATGACATGAAAGAAGTAATAAGACTAATCGTAGATGAAGGCGACTTCTTTGAAGTACAGCCCTATTACGCCCAGAACATGATTACCGGTTTTGCAAGGATAAACGGAAGGAGCGTAGGCATATTAGCAAATCAGCCCAAAGTATTAGCAGGCTGCCTTGACATAAACGCCTCTGATAAAGCAGCAAGATTTGTAAGGTTCTGCGACGCTTTCAACATACCCCTTATCACCTTCACCGATACACCCGGATACCTGCCCGGAGTAGCTCAGGAGCACGGCGGGATAATAAGGCACGGTGCAAAGCTATTATACGCCTACTCGGAAGCAACCGTACCAAAGATAACCGTAATAATAAGGAAGGCATACGGTGGAGCGTATATCGCTATGTGCTCAAGACACTTAGGAGCTGACCAGGTATTTGCATGGCCGACTGCAGAAATAGCGGTAATGGGCCCTGAAGGTGCAGCAAACATAATATTCCGGAAAGACATTGAAGAATCACCAAACCCTGCAGAAACAAGAAAACAGAAAATCGAAGAATACAGGGACAAATTTGCAAACCCCTACCAGGCAGCAAAACGCGGATATATAGACGATGTAATTGAACCTGGCCATACAAGGGTAAAAATAATAAGCGCATTAGAGATGCTTGTATCAAAACGGGAAACAAGGCCCGATAAAAAACACGGCAACATGCCTGTTTAAAAAAATACACAGCAAAGGAGGGAGAAACAAATGGAAAACGTATTACTAGAATCATTAAAGGCAGCAGTTATCGGTATGGGCATAGTTATGCTGTCCCTTTACTTTCTATCATTGATATTAGAGGTAATGAGGTATATCTTTTACAAGCCCGAGGGAGTGCAAAAAAAAACAATTAATGAATCATCACTAAAAAGCCCCTTGGTGCTCCATGAAGAAGAAATAAAACAAGAACCGAAGGAAGACTTAGAAGAAATTGCGGCGATAAGTGCAGCAATTGCTGCTTACTTAGGAAAACCCATAGAAGCAATAAAGATAGGTGCAATAAGAAGGGTTTACGAAAAGACCCCTGCTTGGGGGATAGCAGCGAGGATAAACCCAAAAAAATAAAATAATTTTAAAGTTAAAAAGTAGTAATATTAAAAAAACATAGGGAAAGGGGAAAATAAACGATGAAAAAATTTAGAATAACAATTAATGGTAATACCTATGAGGTTGAAGTAGAAGAATTAGGGGAAAAGACCGTTACTACACCAACCGTCAAAGCAGAAGTGCCAAAAGTAGAAACTCCAAAAGTTGAAGCACCCAAAGCAGAAGCAAAACCTGCAAAAGAAGCAGCACCTCAGCCAGCACCCAAAAAAGCGGTAACCGGCAAACTCACCGTAAACGCACCCATGCCCGGCACCATTCTTTCAATAAAAGTAAAACCCGGAACACAGGTTAAAAAAGGCGATTGCTTAATGATACTTGAAGCCATGAAGATGGAAAATGAGATACTTGCGCCTGAAGACGGAAAAGTCGTTTCAATAGAAGTATCTGAAGGGACATCTGTAAACACCGGAGACCTCCTTGCAGTAATTGAATAGAGGAAAAAACTTAAAACGGGAGAGGGTGAAACTCATTGGAAATAATAAAACTGTTTGTTGAATTTATTAAAACGACTGGCTTTGCTAATGTTACCGTAAAAGAACTAATAATGATAGGCATTGCATGTATACTATTGTATCTTGCCATAGTAAAAAAATACGAACCCTTACTTCTTGTTCCCATAAGTTTTGGTATGCTATTAACAAACATTCCTCTCGGGCATTTAATGGAGCCCGGAGGATTCCTATACTGGATTTACCGTGGAGTAGAATACGATATATTTCCGCCCCTAATATTTTTAGGTGTAGGAGCTATGACAGACTTTGGCCCGCTGATTGCATATCCAAAGAGTTTGCTATTGGGAGCAGCAGCTCAGCTTGGTGTCTTTATAGCCTTTTTAGGCGCAGCTTTACTTGGGTTTAACTTTAAGGAAGCAGCATCCATAGGTATAATAGGAGGAGCAGATGGTCCGACAGCCATATATCTTTCCAGCAAGCTTGCTCCCCACCTATTAGGAGCAATTGCAGTATCTGCGTATTCATACATGGCTTTGGTGCCCATAATTCAGCCGCCAATAATGAGGCTATTGACAACCAAAAAAGAGAGAACGGTAACGATGGAGCAGCTAAGGCCGGTATCTAAGACAGAAAAAATAATATTCCCTATAATAGTAACGGTTTTAGCGAGCTTTTTAGTGCCTCCTGCTACTGCACTGATAGGATGCTTGATGCTCGGCAATCTTTTCAGGGAATGCGGAGTAGTGGAGAGGCTATCAAAGACGGCCCAGAATGAATTGATAAATATAGTAACCATATTCATAGGGACGACGGTAGGTGCAACGGCAACTGCGGATAACTTTTTGAGGCTTCAAACTATAGAAGTACTGATAATGGGACTTGTAGCCTTTGCAGGAGGGACTGCAGGAGGAGTGCTTCTTGGCAAACTCATGTATATTACTTCAGGAGGGAAAGTAAATCCGCTAATAGGTTCGGCAGGAGTATCAGCAGTTCCGATGGCGGCGAGGGTATCACAGGTTGTTGCTCAACAAGAAAAACCGGGCAATTTCATATTGATGCACGCGATGGGGCCTAATGTGGCAGGGGTTATAGGTACTGCTATTGTTGCAGGTGTACTGCTTTCCCTTTATGGATAAAAGTTATATTTTTTGTGAAAGGAGTATGTCGATTGCAGAAGAAGAAAATCGGCATTACAGATACTATTTTACGGGATGCTCACCAATCTCTTATTGCAACAAGGATGAAAACCGAAGAAATGCTGCCTGTAGCAGAAAAATTAGACGAGGTAGGTTATCATTCTCTTGAGGCATGGGGTGGAGCTACCTTTGATAGTTGCCTACGGTATTTAAATGAAGATCCATGGTTAAGATTAAGAAAACTAAAAGAAAAAATCAAAAAAACACCTTTACAGATGCTTTTGAGAGGGCAAAACCTTCTTGGATATCACCATTATCCGGATGATGTTGTTGAGTTTTTTGTGAAAAAGTCTATAGATAACGGAATTAATATAATACGAATATTTGATGCCTTAAATGATGTAAGAAATATGCAAAAAGCTATAGAAGCTACAAAAAAATATAAAGCCCATGCGCAGGGCACTATCGTCTACACTATTAGCCCAGTACACAATTTGGAATACTATGTTGATATCGCCAAAAAACTAGTGGGGTTGGGCATAGATTCGTTGTGCATTAAAGACATGGCAGGATTGTTGACACCATATAATGCCTATGAATTAGTTAAAAGGTTAAGAGAAGAAATTAATATTCCTATTCAGGTTCACAGCCACTACACAAGCGGTATGGCTTCTATGGCTTATTTAAAAGCTATTGAAGCTGGAGCAGATATAGTTGACACAGCTCTTTCACCATTTGCTTTGGGAACGTCCCAGCCTCCCACCGAAACTATTGTGGCAGTATTAAAAGATACTTCATATGATACTGGACTTGACTTAGAACTTTTATCAGAAATATCGGAGCATTTCAAAAAAGTAAGAGAAAACTACAAAATTGATAGCGTTATTACAATAGTAGATACTGCAGTTTTAAATTATCAGATACCCGGAGGAATGATATCCAACCTTACAAGTCAGTTAAAACAGCAAAACGCATTAAATAAGCTCCCTGAGGTACTAAAAGAAGTTCCAAGGGTGAGAGAAGATTTGGGTTATCCTCCGCTTGTTACTCCTACAAGCCAAATTGTAGGAACCCAAGCTGTAATAAACGTAATAACGGGAGAAAGGTATAAAGTTGTAATTAATGAAGTTAAAAATTACATTAAAGGTTTATATGGCAAACCCCCAGGAGAAATAAATCCAGAAATTAAAAAGAAAATTATTGGAGATGAAGAACCTATTGATTGCAGGCCTGCTGACTTGTTAGAACCTGAGTTAGAAAAAGATTTTGCTGCTATATCGGGTTTCATAGAAAAAGAAGAAGATGTACTAACTTATGCTCTATTCCCACAGATTGCGATGAAGTTTTTCCAAGAAAGAGAAGCTGGGAAGTACAGATACGATTCAAATCTTCTTTTTGAAGATAATAAATTTAAATACTATCCGGTGTAAAAATGGCTCCTCTTTTATAGGAGCCATTTTTTAACGCATAAATTTCATTATTTAAACATTATACATAAAAGTAGGAATTATAGAAAGGTGAGAAAAATGAAAAAGAAAAATTACCTTATCCTACTTTTATGTATAATAATATTGTCATTATGCCTTTTTGTATATAATTACCAATTAAAAAATGGCGATGTTTTACCTTATAATATTTATATTGGTCCAGTAAATGTAAGTAAATTAAGTAGGGAAGATGCAAATGAAAAAATTTTAGAATATGTAAATAGAAAATATCAGCAACAAATAATATTGAAATACAAAAGTAAAGAATATTATATAAATTTAAAGGAATTAATTACTTTTGATAAAGAAAAAAGCATTAATGAAGCTTTAAATATAAAAAAAGGTGAGTTTTTCTTTAAGTCTTTTTTCTTGGATTTCTTTGAAATAAGAAAATTAATTAATTTACCTTTATATGTTAAATTAAATGATCAATATTTTAATAGTATTGTTAATAAAATAGAGAATGAAATTTGCATCCAGCCTCAAAACGCAAAATTTATAATTAAAGAAAATAAAATTCAAATAGTTGGTGATAAAGAAGGAACAAAAATTGATGAAGAATTATTAAAAAAGAATATTTTAAATAAAATTTTTGAAAAACAAATTATCATAGAAATACCAATACTTACTATTAAACCTTTTTATACAAAAGAAAAATTACAGCAGATGAATATAAAATATGAAATAGCTTCTTTTTCAACAAAATTCAACTTAAATCAGATTGAAAGAAGTAACAATCTAAAATTGGCTTCTGAAAGATTAAATGGAACTATAATTGCACCGATGGAGATATTTTCTTTTAATGAGACAGTTGGTGAAAGGACAAAAGAAAGGGGCTACCTTGCTGCGCCAATATATTTCAATAATGAAATATCTCAAAGTACTGGCGGAGGAGTTTGCCAAATATCAACAACACTTTATAATCTGGTTCTTCTTACAGATTTAGAGGTTGTTGAAAGACATCACCATTCAATGCCTGTAGGTTACGTTCCTCCTGGAAGAGATGCAACCGTAAGTTACGATTCTTTAGATTTAAAATTTAAAAATAATACAGGAAATTATTTAGTATTGTTTGCTGAAGTCAAAAACAATAGTATAATAATGAAATTTTATAGTAGTGAAAGAATGAAAAAGAAAGTGGATATTATTTCAGAAATTATAACTACAACTCCACCTTCCAAAATTTTAAAAGATGACTACAATTTAGAAATGGGTAAAATGCGCATTGAAGAAGGCAGGCCAGGTTGTAAGGTAAAAGTATGGAAGATAATAAATAACAATGGAAAAATTGAAAAGAAATTAATATCCACCGACATTTATAAGCCTTTAAATACAATAGTATATGTAGGCAAAAAAATAGTTAATCCAAGTTTAGGTATTGAAAATAATAAAAATAATAATAAAGAGTTACCAAGTAATATAGATAGTGAGTTATCAAATGAATAAATAAATATTAAAATTAACCTCCTTTTGAGGTTAATTTTTTATTTTCAATTACTCTTATAATTGTTATAATATCAAATGAGAAATCGGAGGAGAATAAAATGGAAATTAGTGAAATTGTTGAATTTTTTAAGGGTGAAGAAATTATATTACCTAAGAAAATTGAAATTATCCTATCTCTACAAAAAGAATTTGGCATAATTAACCAATCTTATGAAAATATACTTAGAAAAATAAAAGAAAAAAACGAGCAAGCAAAAAAAATGCAAAATTTTATTTATAATAAGATTAAAGAGTATTTACTTGAATGTAAAAGTTGCCCCCTTTGTTTTGCCGACTGCCATACCCAGAAAGTTGCCGGTGAAGGAAACTTTGCATCACCTATTGTTTTAATTGGCGAAGGTCCTGGAGAAGAAGAGGATAAATTAGGCAGGCCCTTTGTAGGCAGAGCTGGCCAGCTTTTAAACGCTCTTCTCAATAAGTTTAATATTGACAGGAGCCGTATCTACATAACAAATGTAGTAAAGTGCAGACCACCAAAGAATAGAACTCCCTATGTCAATGAAGTTAAAGCATGCTCTAATATTTTAAACTTAGAACTAGAGTTTATATCTCCAAAGGTAATCATTACCTTGGGGGCTACTCCATTAAAGTTTTTTAGACCTGATAAAAGTATTACCCAGTCTAGGGGTATATGGATAAAAGAAAAAGATATATGGATAATGCCTACCTATCATCCTGCTTATGTGTTGAGGCAAAGAGGTGAGAAACTGGAGATCACAAAAAAAGAAATTTATACGGATTTCAAAAATGCCTTATTAAAACTCAAAGAATTGTTAAAATAAATAAATAAATAAAACACAATCAATACTTACAAGGGAGTGATATTTTTAGTGAAATATAAAGTTATTACTTGGGGATGTCAGATGAATGTACATGATTCCGAAGTGGTTTCCGGCGTACTTGAAAAAATGGGTTATACCCCATCCGAAGATATCAAGGATGCAGATATTCTTGTTTTAAATACGTGCAGCGTAAGAGAAACAGCTGAGCAGAAAGTATACGGTCGTTTAGGACAATTAAAACCCTTAAAGCAAAATAAGCCTAATATGATCATCGCTATAACCGGCTGTATGGTTCAGCAGCCACATGTGGTGGAGTATATTAAGGAAAAATATCCTTTTGTAGATATAATCTTTGGAATTCACAATGTTCACAAATTACCTCAGCTTATAGAAAATGTAATTTATTCCGATTATACCATTGTTGAGACAGTTGAAGACGAAACTTGGGTAGAAGAAGGCCTTCCCTATGTTAGAGAAGATAAAGTAAAGGCGTGGGTTACTATAACCTATGGTTGCAACAATTTTTGTACCTACTGTATAGTACCTTATGTTCGGGGTAGGGAAAGGAGCAGAAAACCTGAGGATATAATAAATGAAGTAAAATCATTAGCAGAAGAAGGAATAAAAGAAATAAATTTATTAGGTCAAAATGTAAATTCTTACGGAAGGGACTTAAAAGATGAAAATATTAATTTTGCAGGTTTATTAAAAGAATTAAATAAAATCAATGGAATTGAGAGAATAAGATTCACTACTTCCCATCCCAAAGACTTAAGTGATGAACTTATTTTTGCTATACGTGATTTGGAAAAAGTTTGTGAGCATATTCATCTTCCAATTCAAGCGGGTAGCAATAAAATATTAAAGTTGATGAATAGAAATTATACAAGGGAACATTACTTAGGGCTAATAGAAAAATTAAGAAAGGAGATACCTGATATTGCAATTTCGACTGATATAATTGTTGGGTTCCCCGGAGAAAATGAAGAAGATTTTTTGGATACTTTAGATATAGTAGAAAGGGTCCAATACGATCAAGCTTTTATGTTCATGTACTCAAAAAGAAAGGGAACACCTGCTGCAGAAATGGAAAACCAGGTAGATGAAGAAGTTAAAAAAGAAAGGTTAAATAGACTTATGAAGCTTCAGGATACCATTTCTGCTAAAAAAAATGAACAGATGAAGGATAAAGTTGTAGAGGTGCTTGTGGAAGGATTTTCTAAAAAGGATAAAGAAAAATTAACAGGCAGGACCAGAACGAACAAAGTGGTAAATTTTAAGGGACCTAAGGATATAATTGGAAAACTTGTTAAGGTAAAAATTATTGAACCTCATACCTTTTCTTTGATAGGAGAGCTTTTAACTACCTAAGGGGGTCAATTTTTTAAATGGATACTCCAATGATAAAACAATATAAAGAAATTAAAGAGAAATATAAAGATTATATACTGTTTTTCAGGCTGGGCGACTTTTATGAAATGTTTTTTGACGATGCTTATATAGCCTCAAGGGAGTTAGAAATTGCATTAACTTCAAGGGATCCGGAAAATAAGGTGCCCATGGCGGGTATACCTTACCACGCAGCGAACCAATACATTGCAAGACTTATAGAAAAGGGTTATAAAATAGCTATATGCGAACAAGTAGAGGATCCCAAACTTGCCAAAAATATTGTAAAAAGAGAAGTAGTTAAAATTATTACGCCCGGTACAGTAACAGATATAAATATTTTGGATGAAAAAAAGAACAATTACCTTTGTGCAATTTATAAATCGGAAAATAAATTTGGATTGGCTTTTGCTGATTTAATGACCGGTGAATTTATTACAACTGAAATAACTGCGGGCAGCAATTTTCAAGAAGTAATTAACGAGCTTTACAAATTTTCTCCCAGTGAATGCATTGTAAATAGTGAAATCTTAAATAATCCTATTTTAAAGAAAAATTATTTCGATTTCAATAATAATGCATTAACTTTAAAAAGTGAAAGTTATTTTGAAATAGATTGGGATTTGCTTTCTAACAATTTTGACGAAACTTCTTTAAAAGCCTTGGAGGGCAGGCCTCTTTCCCAAAAAGCTTCCTGTGCCTGCCTAAAATTTTTAATAGAAACTCAAAAACAGCAATTAGCACATTTTAATTTTATCAGGTATTATGAACCTTTGGAATATATGGTGCTTGACGCCAATACAAAAAGAAACCTAGAACTTACTGAATCCCTTTTCGAAAGAAAAAGACAGGGCAGCCTTTTTTGGGTTCTTGATAAAACTCAAACAGCGATGGGGGCCAGATTGCTACGAAAGTGGATAGAACAACCCTTAATCGATCCTATAAAAATCAAAGAACGCCTTGACGCTGTTGAAGAATTATTTGAAGACTTTTTCAAAAGAGAAGAACTAAAAAATGAGCTTAAAAATGTTTATGATTTAGAGAGATTAACTGGTAAATTAGTTTGCGGAAATATCAATGCAAGAGATTTATTAGCAATAAAAAATACAATTTCTCGGTTTCCAAAGATTAAAAATTTAATTAAAAATTCATCATCTAAGCTCTTGAGAAGCTTAGAAAGCCAATTGGATGGATTAAACGACGTTTTTGAATTATTGGATAAAGCAATTTGTGAGGATCCTCCCCTTTCTGTCAAAGAAGGAAATATCATTAAAGAAGGCTTTAACAAAGAAATAGATAAACTAAGAGAAATCGCTTTTAAAGGTAAGGATTTTATTGCAGAGTTTGAAGCCAAAGAAAGGGAAAGAACTGGGATTAAATCCTTAAAAGTAGGTTACAATAAGGTTTTCGGTTACTATATCGAAGTTACAAAAGCGAATTTAAATCTTGTTCCTGAGGATTATATTAGAAAACAAACCCTTGCCAATGCAGAAAGATACATTACTGAAAAACTTAAAGAATATGAAGAAATGATTCTCGGTGCAGAAGAAAAACTTATAAATTTGGAGTACCAAATATTTTGCGAGGTTAAAAACCATCTATTGTTAAACATACCGCGCTTTAAGAAAAGCTCAAACGCAGTAGCAACATTAGATGTTCTTGTAGCATTAGCACAGGTTGCTCGGGATAATAATTATGTAAAACCCGATATCACCACCAAAGACGAAATCTTAATTATTGAAGGAAGGCATCCAGTTGTAGAATTAACATTGAAAAATGATATTTTCATTCCTAATGATACGCATATAAACTGCAAAGATTCTATGATTTCGATAATAACTGGACCCAATATGGCAGGTAAATCCACATATATGCGACAAGTAGCTTTGATTGTATTAATGGCACAAATTGGTAGTTTTGTTCCAGCAAAAAAAGCTGTAATAGGCATTGTAGATAGAATTTTCACAAGAATCGGAGCTTTTGACAACCTCGCTTATGGACAGAGCACCTTTATGGTTGAGATGACAGAAGTTGCTAATATTTTAAAATATGCTACTCCTAAAAGTTTAATCATTCTCGACGAAGTAGGTAGAGGTACCAGTACTTATGACGGTTTAAGTATTGCATGGGCTGTTGTAGAGTATATTCATAAAAACATAAAAGCCAAGACCTTATTTGCTACACACTACCATGAAATTACGAAATTAAAAGAGCTTTTTGGTGTAAAGAACTATAAAGTGACCGTTAAAGAAAAAGGGGAAGATATACTATTTTTAAGAAAGATTGTTCCGGGAGAAGCGGATAAAAGTTACGGTATTGAAGTCGCAAGATTAGCTGGATTACCTAAGAGTTTAATTAATAGGGCTAAAGAATTATTAAAAACTCTTGAAAAAGGTTTACCTGAAAAATTTTATGTAAATAATAATAATAATTTACCAGAAACAGAAAAAAATGATTCTCAGTTAGACTTAATGAATATAAAAAATGAAGCAATCATTCAAAAAATAAAAGAAATAGACATCAATACAATGACACCGTTAGAAGCTCTAAATTTCTTGTATAAACTTAAGTTAGAAATTATGTGAGGGGAAAACTCATGGGTAAAATAAGGGTATTAGATGAGGAGATTGCTCAGAAAATTGCAGCCGGCGAGGTCGTTGAAAGACCAGCTTCTGTTGTAAAAGAACTTATTGAAAATTCTATTGATGCAAAGGCTAAAAGCATTCATGTTGAGATTAAAGATGGGGGCAAAAAACTCATTAAAGTTGTAGACGATGGAGAAGGTATATCCTCCGATGATGTCTTATTAGCTTTTCAAAGACATGCTACAAGCAAAATAACAAAGCTTGAAGATATCTTTATGGTAAAAACTTTGGGATTCAGAGGAGAAGCTCTACCGAGTATTGCTGCAGTTTCTAAAGTCACTATGCTTACTAAGACAAAAGATGAAAATATTGGCACAAAATGCATTGTTGTGGGTGGAAAAGTTGAATATTTTGATGAAGCCCTATCAAAAGAAGGGTGTTGTTTAATTGTCGAAGATCTATTTTTTAATACACCTGCGCGATTAAAATTTTTAAAATCATCTTCAAAAGAATCGGCTTTTATCTCAGAAGTTGTTACAAAATACGCTATTGGACATCCGGAAATTTCATTTAAATTAAAAATTGATGGAAAGGAAATTTTTACTACGTCCGGAAATGGTAATATTAAGGAGGTTTTTGCAAAAATTTATGGAATTGAAGAAGCAAAAAATTTAATTGAAGTCAAAAAACATTTTGGTGTTTTGGAGATAGAAGGATTTTTATTGCCTCCTCATTATGCTCGAAGCAATAGATCTTATGAAATTTTTTTTGTAAATGGAAGATATATAAAAGATAAAAACTTATCTTTATTTTTAGAGAAAGGCTATTCCACATTTTTACCAAACGGAAAGTTTCCTATTGCAATCATATTCATCAATATCGATGAATCCTATGTAGATGTTAATGTGCATCCTTCAAAAACGGAAATAAAATTTAAGGATGAGTATAAAATTTTTGATTCTTTATATTTAACCGTGAAAGAAGCTTTAAAAGGAGATATTTTAATCCCAAAAGAAACACTCTCAAAAGATAAAGGATACCTACAAGAAGAAAGTATTACTTTTTTAGAAAAACTTCAGAACAAAAATGAAAAATTTACCATAAAAAGGGAATATTTCTATGATTTTGAGGATAAAATAGAAAAAAAGCCCAATAATGAAATTGACAATTTATTTAAGGAAAATAGTAACTTATATAATACAGCAGAATTGATAAAAAATGAGGTCATTAAAAAATGTCAAGAAAAAAGTCAACTAATAAGAGAGTATAAAATAGTTGGACAGTTGTTTAATACCTATGTTATTTTTGAAGAAGAAAATAATTTTTATTTGATTGACCAACATGCTGCTCACGAAAGGATATTGTATGAAATGTATTTAAATTATTCAAAGTCCTTTGTGGTTCAAGAGCTTTTAGTTCCTCAAATTTTTAAGCTTACCTATTCTGAAATGGAATTTTTTAAAACAACAATTGATATTTTCAAAAGTAATGGATTTGATGTGGACATATTTGGGGATGATTCTATTATTATACGTGCTGTACCTTTCACCTTTGGAATTCCAAAAGAACCTTCATATATAAAGGAAGTCTTAGATGAATTAAAAGAAGAGGGCTTTCCTAAAGACAAGGAAAAGATAATAGCTTCCCTTGCATGCCATTCAGCTATAAAAGCGGGAGAGAAATTAAATATCGAGGAAATGGATAATCTTATTAAAATGCTTTTAAAAACAGAAAATCCATATAATTGTCCCCACGGCAGGCCTACGATAATATCCTTTTCTTTATATGAGTTGGAAAAAAAATTTAAGAGGGTTTCAATTTGAAAAAGGAGAAAATATTTTTACTTGCAATTGTAGGTCCGACAGCTGTGGGGAAAACGGAAATAGCAATTGAAGTTGCTGAAAGAATAAAGGGAGAAATAATATCGGCAGATTCTATGCAAATTTATAAATATATGGACATAGGAACTGCAAAACCTACCAAAGAGGAAAGAAAAGTGGTTCCTCATCATTTAATCGATATTATTGAGCCAGATGAAGAATTCAGTGTTGCAGATTACAAATATTTAGCCGAAAAAATTATCGAAGATGTTTCAAAAAGAAGAAATGTACCGATTTTAACTGGTGGAACGGGACTGTATATAAATGCAGTTTGCTTCAACTATGCCTTTTCTAATTTTCACAAGGATGATAACTTAAGAAAAGAATTGGAAGAAAAAGCAAAAAATTATGGAAATGAATATTTATATAATATTTTAAAGGAGGTAGATCCAAAATCTGCTGAAAAAATACATGTGAACAATAGAAAAAGGTTAATAAGAGCTTTAGAGGTTTTTTTCGGTACCGGAAAACCTTTCTCCTTTTTTGAAGAAGAAACTAAAAAAAGAACCAGTCCTTATGATTTACTTATTTTTGGGCTGACAAGGCCGAGGGAGGAATTATATGACAGGATAAATAAACGAGTCATTAAAATGATTGAACAGGGTCTAATTGATGAGGTTAAAAATTTGCTAAAAAAAGGTTATTCCAAAGATTTAAACTCAATGCAGGGGTTAGGCTATAAGGAAATCATTGAATATTTAGAAGGAAAAATTACATTAGATGAAGCAATTTATAAAATTCAGCGTGATACAAGACATTATGCCAAACGCCAGTTTACGTGGTTCAAAAAAAACAAAGATATTATTTGGCTTGATGTTTCAAAGGAGGGCAAAGAAAAAATTATCCAACATATTGTTTTAGCAGTTGAAGGAAAATTAAAAAATTATTAGAATATATCTTGTAGATATATAAATATAAAGGGGGACAAAGAATGTCAAAAAATCAAATTAACATTCAGGATGCTTTTTTAAATCAAGTAAGGAAGGAGAATATAGCCGTAACAATTTATCTTATTAACGGGTTCCAAATCAAAGGCCATGTAAAAGGTTTTGACAATTTTACAGTTGTTTTGGATTCTGAAGGCAAGCAGATGTTGATTTACAAACACGCAGTTTCAACCATTTCTCCTCAAAAACCTGTTTCCTTTACTAACAATAATAATAACAATGAAAAAAAACAGGAAGAATAACATTAGGAAGAAAAAACTTCCGAGGAACAACCTCGGAAGTTTTTAATTGTGTCAAATGATTCAGAAACCTCATATTATAAATATAGCATTAGTTTATTAATAAAAGAAATTTTAATGTTTAGGTGGAAAAACTATGGTTGATATAAAAAATAATATTATTATTAATGATTCCACTGAAATTTTTTATTTGGTAACTAATGGAATTATTTCACCTTCAGAAGCTTTATCTTTATTTAGAGAAATTGAAAGTAAAAAATATGAAATGAAAAAAAATAAAGAAGAAAAATTAGAAGATGTATTAAAAGAGCTAGACAGTTTGGTAGGTTTGACAAAGGTAAAACAGCTCGTAAAAGAGATACACGCCTTTGCAGAAATTCAAAAAAGGCGAAAGAAAGAAGATTTGCTAACTGATCCTCTTGTCCTTCATATGATTTTTAAGGGAAGTCCGGGCACTGGCAAAACAACGGTTGCAAGGCTCATTGGGAAAATGTTTAAAGAAATGGAAATACTTCAAAAAGGTCATTTGATTGAAGTTGAAAGAGCTGACCTTGTCGGAGAATACATAGGACATACTGCCCAAAAAACAAGAGATCAAATAAAAAAAGCTTTAGGAGGCATATTATTTATCGACGAAGCTTATTCACTTGCAAGGGGGGGAGAAAAGGATTTTGGTAAGGAAGCAATAGATACATTGGTAAAAGCAATGGAAGATTATAAAGATAATTTAATTGTTATTTTGGCAGGTTATAAAGATGAAATGGATTGGTTTTTAAGGACAAATCCCGGACTTCGTTCAAGATTTCCTATTCAAATAGAGTTTCCCGATTATACTTTAGAAGAACTTTTACAGATAGCAATAATAATGGTTGAAAAAAGACAATATAAATTTACAAAAGAAGCCATAGAAAAATTAGAAAAAATACTTCTAGAAAGTAAAAAGTCAATTTATTATGATAAATTAGGTAATGCAAGATTGGTAAGAAATCTCATTGAAAAAGCAATAAGAAAACAGGCGCTTCGGCTTATAAATCAAAAAAATATATCCAAAGAAGATTTAATTTATATAAAGCCGGAAGACATTGTGCCATTGGAAGAATAGTTTTTAAAATTTTTTCTGTCAAGATTCTATGAAAATGTCACCCCAAGAGGGGTAGTTTTATTCAGAGAAAATGTCACCTTTTCTTATGGTCCTAACCAAGTATATTTACCCATCTTGATGTGTCAAGGGTAAAATGAACGCTTCGCGCCCTTGACACATCTTCGCTGAGTAAATTAGAATTAATTAAGGCCATAAGAAAACCTATCTCCAAGCCAGCCTTGAGCT